>Ga0172382_10000794_pt1 | contig 58417 bp, 60 predicted proteins | sample Leawel138RmetaG_FD_122245 | JGI IMG/M metagenome (GOLD analysis project Ga0172382, IMG submission 122245) | Leachate microbial communities from a municipal landfill in Southern Ontario, Canada - Leachate well 138R metaG | ecosystem: Engineered > Solid waste > Landfill > Unclassified | place...
AAGGATTGAGCCCATGGCTGGAATCAAGGAAATTCGAACCAAGATCAAGAGCGTGCAAAACACGAGCAAGATCACCAAGGCGATGGAGATGGTCGCGGCGGCGAAAATGCGCAAGGCGCAGGACCGCATGCGCGCAGGCCGGCCGTACGCCACCAAGGTGCGCGCCATTGCCGCGCACCTGATGCAGGCCAACCCCGATTACACCCATCCCTATATGGTAGAACCCGCGAAACTGTCGGCCGTCGGGGTCATCATGGTGACCACCGACAAGGGCCTGTGCGGCGGTCTGAACACCAACATCTCGCGCCTGGTCCTGCACCAGATCAAGGCCCTCGAGGCTCAGGGCATCAAGGTGCAGGCCACCGCGCTGGGTTCCAAGGGCCTGAGCCTGCTCAACCGGGTCGGTGTCGACGTGGTGTCATCCGAGGTCCAGCTGGGCGACGCCCCCAATCTCGAACGCCTGATCGGCGCCATCAAGGTGCAGCTCGATGATTTCGTCAGCGGCAAGATCGATGCCGTCTACCTGGCGACCAGCCGCTTCGTGAACACCATGCGCCAGGAGCCCAGCTTCCTGCGTCTGCTGCCCCTGCCCAGCGGTCTGGCAGATCCCTTCCAGGCCGATGCCGACGCCGCAGAGGACGGTGCCCTGCACACCCAGTATGGCTGGGACTACCTCTACGAGCCCGACTCGCAGACCGTCATCGACGACCTCCTGCTGCGCTACGTCGAGGGCCTGATCTATCAGGCGGTCGCCGAGAACATGGCCAGCGAGCAATCGGCGCGCATGGTCGCCATGAAGGCGGCTTCGGACAACGCCAAGAAGGTCATCGACGACCTGCAGCTGGTCTACAACAAGACGCGTCAGGCGGCCATCACCAAAGAAATTTCGGAAATCGTGGGCGGTGCGGCCGCGGTCTGATCGACGCGCGCAACGCAAAACGGATCTTTATAGGACTAAACATGAGCAACGGTACCATCGTTCAGTGCATCGGCGCCGTGGTGGACATTCAGTTTCCCCGCGACAGCATTCCCAACATCTACGACGCGCTCACCCTGGCCGACGAGTCATCCGACTTCGCCGAAAAAGGCCTGACTTTCGAAGTGCAGCAACAGCTGGGCGATGGCGTGGTGCGCACCATTGCCATGGGCTCCTCAGATGGCCTGCGCCGCGGCATGTCGGTGGCGGCAACCGGTGCGCCGATATCCGTACCGGTCGGCCCGGGCACTCTGGGGCGCATCATGGACGTGCTGGGGCGCCCCATCGACGAGCGCGGCGCCATCAGCACCTCCGAGCGTCGGGCCATTCACCAGCCGGCCCCGCAGTTCGACGAACTGTCCCCTTCGGTCGAACTGCTCGAGACCGGCATCAAGGTGATCGACCTGGTGTGCCCTTTTGCCAAGGGCGGCAAGGTCGGGCTGTTCGGCGGTGCCGGCGTGGGCAAGACGGTGAACATGCTCGAACTCATCAACAACATCGCCAAGGCGCACAGCGGCCTGTCGGTGTTTGCCGGGGTGGGCGAACGCACCCGTGAAGGCAATGACTTCTACCACGAAATGTCCGATGCGGGCGTGATCCAGCTGGACAACCTGCCCGAGTCCAAGGTGGCCATGGTCTTTGGCCAGATGAACGAACCCCCCGGAAACCGCCTGCGCGTGGCGCTGTCAGGCCTGACCATGGCGGAAAGCTTTCGCGACGAAGGCCGCGACGTGCTGTTCTTCGTCGACAACATCTACCGCTATACCCTGGCGGGTACCGAAGTATCGGCGCTGCTGGGCCGCATGCCGTCCGCGGTGGGCTATCAGCCGACGCTGGCCGAAGAAATGGGCAAGCTGCAGGAACGCATCACGTCCACCAAAACGGGTTCCATCACGTCCATCCAGGCCGTGTACGTGCCGGCCGACGACTTGACCGACCCGTCGCCCGCCACCACCTTCCTGCACCTGGATTCCACCGTGGTGCTGTCGCGCGACATCGCGGCGCTGGGGATCTACCCGGCGGTCGATCCGCTCGACTCCACCAGCCGCCAGCTGGATCCGCAGATCGTGGGCGAAGAGCACTACAACGTGGCGCGGGCTGTTCAGCAAACCTTGCAGCGCTACAAAGAACTGCGCGACATCATTGCCATCCTGGGCATGGACGAGCTTTCCCCCGAAGACAAGCAGGCCGTGGCCCGGGCGCGCAAGATCCAGCGTTTCCTGTCGCAGCCTTTCCACGTGGCCGAGGTCTTCACGGGGTCGCCCGGCAAGTACGTACCGCTGGCCGAAACCCTGCGCGGCTTCAAGATGATCGTCGAAGGCGAATGCGACGCCTTGCCCGAGCAGGCCTTTTATATGGTCGGCTCCATCGACGAGGCCTTCGAGAAGGCCAAGACGCTTCAATAAGGAACCCCCATGGCGACTCTGCATATCGAAGTGGTCAGTGCGGAAGCCTCGATTTATTCGGGCGAGGCCACCTTCGTGGCCCTGCCCGGAGAATCCGGCGACCTGGGCATCCTGCCCGGCCACACGCCACTGATTTCACGCGTCCGTCCCGGCACCCTGAAAATCCAGCTGGCCGATGGCACCGAAGAAAACATCTTCGTGGCTGGCGGCATCCTCGAGGTGCAGCCCAACGGGGTGACGGTCCTGTCGGATACGGCCATCCGTGCGGCCGACCTGGACGAGGCCAAGGCCCTGGCTGCGCGCGAGCGCGCCGAAGAGGCCCTGCGCAACACGAAAGACAAGGCCGACATGGCGGTGGTCGAGGCCGAACTGGCGATGCTGGCCGCGCAGGCTGCGGCTGCGCGCAAGTTCAGCCAGGGGCGCCGGTCGCACTGAGCTCCACTAAAAAAAGGGTGCCTTTCGAGGCACCTTTTTTTTGCTCTTGGGGTTTTGAAACACCCGCTTGCCAATTCGCCCCTTCCGTACATCACGGAAATTGAATACAGTATATTGTTTTCAACCTATATCATACGGCCGACCCGGCCCCCCCGCCCACGGAGACACCATGCCATCCACCGACCGCCTCAGACGCCTGGTGCATCATGGTGGGTTCACGCAGGAGCGCATCGTTTTTCTCTTGGCGGTGCTCCTGTTTGCGGTGTTTTCGGCCACCCTGCCGGGTTTTGCCACGGTCGACAACGTGCTGCCCCTGTTGCGCAACGTGTCCGTGCTCGGCATATTGGGCCTGGCCATGGCGTTGGTGATCATCGGGCGGGGTATCGATCTCTCCCTGGTGGCCACCATGGTCATCGCCGTGGCCTGGGCCCTGTCGCTGGCGCGGCCGGATGAAAGCGCCACCGGGCCGCTGCTGATGGGGCTGGCGCTGGTGCTGCTGGTGGGCATCATCAACGGCATTCTCATTGCCTATGTCGAAATATCGGCTCTGTTTGCCACGCTTGGCACCTGGGCCGTCATCTATGGCTTTGGCATGTTCGCCCTGCTGTCCCAGGAAATCATCCCGCTTTCCACGCAATGGGAGGGCGTCCAGTTTCTGGGGACGGGCAGCCTGCTGGGCATCCCGATGCCAGTGGTGGTGTTCTGCCTCGTCGCGCTGCTGGCATGGCTGTTCCTGCGTTACGCGCGGGCAGGGCTGTACGTGCGCGCCATAGGCGACAACCCCCAGACGGCCCGGCTCACCGGCATAGGCGTACGCCCCGTGATCTGCCTGCAGTACGTGCTTTCGGCGGCCATCGGTTACCTGGCGGGCATCGTCACGGCGGCCACCGTGGCCACTATGAATACGCGGGTGGCCAATTCATCGCTGGTCTACGACGTCATCCTGGTGGTGGTGCTGGGCGGTATCGGGCTCAGCGGCGGCAAGGGCGGCGTGCGCAACGTGATCGTGGGCACGCTGCTGATCGGCATTCTGATTAATGGAATGACCATCATGAATCTCGAATACACCACACAGAACATCATCAAGAGCGTAATCCTCTTGATTGCCATCGTAGTCGACAGCGTCCTCAATCCACGCGACGAACAGACTGCGCAACAGGGGGATATCTGATGACGCCCCGCCAGAGATTGCCTCTTTGAAGGCAGGAGGATGAGATGAAAACACTGAAACAGGTTTTGGCCGTTGCGGCCCTGAGCGCCCTCAGCACCTTGGCGTTTGCCCAGAAAGACGGCATTGTCGACCCGGGGCGCCAACCTTACTACGACGCCTTCAAGGACAAGACCATATCGATCGCCGTGGCCACCATGGGGCTGGATCTCAGCCAGGCCTGGGTATCCACGATCCGGCGCGATCTCGAGCCGCTTGGGGTAAAGATCAACGTGCGCGACTACAGCTGGAAACCGGATGTCGGCGCCCAGGCGCTGACCAGCATGATCGCCGAAGAGCCCGACATCATGGTCGTGCACAATGTGGACGTCACCTCGTTTGCGCGCCTCATCAAGCGCGCCGAAAGCGCCGGCATCCCGGTGGTGCAGCTGAACACCAAGGCGATCTACACGTCGTCGGCCTATGTGGGCGTCGACTGGACGGAAATCGGCGAACGCGCCGCCGAGACCCTGGTCAAAGCCTGCGGCGAAGGCACGTCGCGCAAGGTGGCGATCATGCAGGGGGCCGTCACCGATCCGGCCAGCACCTACCAACTCCGAGGCGTGAACAACGTGCTGGAGAAGCATCCGGAAATCACGGTGGTGTCGGATCAGGCGGCCGATTGGGATTCCTCCAAGGCCTACGCCATTACCACGACCATCCTGCGCCAGCATCCCGACCTCTGCGGTATCACGGGCTTCTGGGACGGCATGGACGTTGGCATCGGCAATGCGGTGCTCGATGCCAAGCCCGCTCAGCCGGTCACGGTGGTGTCGTCGGGCGGCGGCGCCACCAGCGCCTGCGACAACGTGAAAAAAGGCGTGTTCACCCACTACGTGAGCTTCAATGCACCATTGCAGGGGCACGACCTCAGCTCGGCGCTGAAAACGATCCTGCAACAGAAGCTCGACGTGGGCACGGGCCAGTTCTATCTGTATTCGAAGCTCGACGTGATCGACAAGGACAATCTGACCCCCCAATCCTGCTGGGACCTCAACGATTACCAGCAATGATCGGACCGTCGGGCAATTCCCGGTTCTGGCGCCAGCCAGGGCCGGGTTCGGGAGAATGGGGTGGCCAGTCGTTCGCTTTATGACCGCTATCTGCAGTGGCGCTACCGGCTGGTGCCGGATCACCTGCTGGGCGAGGTGCTGGCCAAGCGCTGGATAGAAAACGCCATTCCAGTGGCCAGCCTGCTGATCGTCATGGCTTTGCTGGGCTGGCAGATCCCGAAGTTCTTCTCCGCCGGATCCATCGTCGATTTTCTGCGCATGCTGGGCGAGTTCGGCTTTGTCGTATGCGCCATGATGATCGTCATGGTGGCCGGCGGGATCGACCTGAGCGTGGGCTCGATCGTGGCACTGGGCAACATCACGGCGCTCTATCTCATGAACGTCGCCGAATGGTCCGTGTGGCTCATGGCGCCGGCCGTTCTGCTGGTCTGTGGGTTGGTGGGCCTGGTCAACGGGGTGCTGGTCGGCTACCTGAAGCTGCGCGCCTTCCTGACGACACTGGTCACCCTCATCATCGTGCGGGCCATCGTCGACGTACTGCTCATGCAGCAGGCGGCCGCAGTGTCGTCCGTTTTCCTGGATGATGACGCCTGGGAATTCGTCGGCATGGGTACGGTATTGGGCGTGCCGTTCGGCTTCTGGCTGTTTGCCGTATTTGCGGTGGCCGCGCACTTGTTCCTGAGCCGCACCCGGCCCGGCTGGCACATCATGGCCATTGGGGGCTCGCGGCGTTCCGCCTACAACGTGGGCATTGCCGTGCCGCGCACCGTATGCAGCACCTACGTGATGTCCGGCATCCTGTGCGGGGTATCCGCAATCCTCTATGCGGCCCGCCTGAATAACGCCGGCCCGGCCACGGGGGTGGGCATGGAGGTCATGGCCCTGACGGCCGCCGTAGTGGGGGGCAACAGTCTGGGTGGGGGCAAGGGTTCCGTGCCCAAGGCCTTCATCGGGTCCGTCACGGTATTGCTGGTCACCGACGGCCTGGTGCGGCTAGGCCTGCTCAGCGGCTCCAGTTCGCTGGTGCTGGGGCTGATCCTGTTGCTGGCGGTGGGTATCGACGTGCGCTGGCTCAAGAACCGGCACAAGCTGCTGGCGAAAGTCTATGTGTCGCCCACGTACCTGGCGCTGCCGCCGGCCCCGTCGACCGAACCCGACGCCGATTCGCCCTATGCCATCAACGACCGGCTGAAAGACGTGGAACTGATCGGGTTGGGGCAGATCGAGGGGCCCGAAGACATGATCTTCGATCGCCACGACCACCTGTACACCGGCTCGCGCCACGGCGACGTGGTCCGCTTCCTGGCGCCCGACTACCGGCAGATGGAGATTTTTTCACATATCGGCGGTACGCCGCTGGGCTTTGCCATGGATCGGGACGACAATCTCCTGCTGTGCGATGCCGGCATGGGGCTGTACCAGATCGATCCACAAGGCGAATTCCTCAAGCTCACCGACGAAACCAACCGTACGCCGTGGTCCATCAACGATGACTCGCGCCTGCGCCTGGCCGACGACCTCGACATCGCGCCGGACGGCCGGGTGTTTTTCAGCGAGGCCACGGTGCGCTACGAGATGCATGAATGGCCGCTGGACGCACTCGAAAGCCGCGGCAACGGCCGCATCATCTGCTACGATCCGCGCAACCGCAGCACGCGCACGATCCTGCGCCGTCTGGTCTTTCCCAACGGCATCTGCATGTCCCATGACGGCCAATCCTTCTTCTTTGCCGAATCCTGGGCGTGCCGCATCAGCCGCTACTGGTTTGCCGGGCCGCGGGCCGGGCGCGTCGAACGCGTGATCGAGAATCTGCCGGGCTATCCGGACAACATCAACCGGGCCTCCGATGGCTGCTATTGGCTGGCGATCATGGGCATGCGCACGCCCTCGCTCGAGCTGGCTCTGCGGCGTCCCTCGTTTCGCCGCCATATGGCACGGCGGGTCGCCCAGGATGAGCTGCTGTTTCCCAATCTCAATACGGGCTGCGTTCTGAAGTTCGACGAGGCGGGCCGCGTGGTCGAGTCGCTTTGGGATCGCAGCGGCGAAAACCACCCCATGATCACCTCTCCACGCGAACACAAGGGCTATCTATACCTGGGCGGGGTGTTCAACAATCGGATCGGCCGTTACCGGATTCCGGGGGCGGATACGTCCTGGACGAGCCAGGGCAGCTACTGGGGGGCGGCGACATGATCCCGTTCTGGCGGCGGTTGGCCGATCGGTTGCTCGGGCGCGGTGAAAGCGCGGTGACGGTGCCCGCCATGGATGGCGCCTTGCAGCCGAATACGCTGCTCGATCAGGCGCGGGTGCTGGAGACGGCGCTCGAACCGGACAACCTCGTGCGCTGGCAGGGGGGGCTGTTGTATACGTCGGGGCCGGACATCCGGCGCGTGGGCCAGGATGCGCCGCTGCACCGCCTGCCGGCGCCGGTGGCCTGTCTGGCGGCCTGGGGCGACGAAACGCTGCTCGCCGGATTGGCGGACGGCAGTCTCCTGGTGTGTGCCGGGGCGCTCGACGGCACGCGCCATACGCACTGGGCGGCCGGCCGGCCCATGGCGTGCCCGACGGCCTTGTGGCTGCAGGATGCCCGTACGGTGCTCGTTGCCGAGGGATCCAGCCGCAATGCGCCGGCCGACTGGCAATTGGACCTGATGCAGAGGAATGCCCTGGGTTCCGTGTGGCGCCTCGATCTCGATACGGGCCAGGCCACCCAACTGGCCGACCGCCTGGCCTGGCCGGCGGGGCTGGCCGGGGACGGCCAGGGGCGCGTACTGGTCTCCGAGAGCTGGCGCCACCGTGTGATCCGCCTGCCGGCGCAGCCTGGCGTTGCAGCGGCCGAGGTCCTGGGCGATCTGCCCGCGTACCCTGGGCGGCTGGTACCCGGCCCCCAGGGCGGGTTCTGGCTGGCCTTGTACGCACCGCGTTCACAGTTGGTTGAACTGGTCCTGCGCGAAACCCGGTATCGCAACGACATGCTCCGGGAACTCGAGCGCGATCACTGGATCTGCCCGGCGCTGTCAGGCAAGCGCAGCTTCAAAGAGCCGCTGCAGCGCGGCGGCCTCAAGCAGATGGGCATCCTCAAGCCGTGGGCGCCGTCCCGGTCCTATGGGCTGGCCCTGTATCTGGATGCGGACCTGAACCCCGTGCACGGCAAGCACAGCCGTGCCGATGGCCGGCGCCATGGCATCACCAGCCTGCTCGAGCATGAGGGTACGCTGTATGCCGCCAGCCGTGGCGGCGACATGATTCTCGCCATGGAGCCCTGATGGACACGATACTTTCGCTCGAGCGTGTCAGCAAATCCTACCGGGGGGTATACGCGGTCAAGGATATCGATTTCGACTTGCGGCGTGGCGAGGTGCATGCCTTGCTGGGTGAAAACGGCGCGGGCAAGTCGACCCTCACCAAGATCATTGCCGGAATCATCGCGCCCTCATCCGGGCGCATCGTGCTCGAGGGGCGCGAGGTCACGTTCGATGAGCCGTCCGAGGCCTTGGCCCACGGGGTGGCCATGGTATTCCAGGAAACCAGCCTGGTACCGACGCTGACGGTCGCCCAGAACCTGTACCTGGGTAACGAAAAACTCTTCAACCGGCTGCGCGGCTTGTACATTTCGGCCCAGACGTTTCTGCAATCGCTCAATTTCGGGGTGGATCCCGCGCATCTGGTCTCGTCGCTGGGTGCTGCGCAGAAGCAGCTGGTCGAGATCGCCCGGGCGGTGCATCACAAGGCGCGCGTCCTGGTGTTCGACGAGCCCACGGCCTCGCTGACTCCCGAGGAAAAGCGGTATTTCTTCTCGCTCGTCGAACGTCTGCGCAAACAAGGCGTGTCCATTATTTTCATCTCGCATGCGCTCGAAGAGGCGCTGCAAATTGCCGATCGCATCACGATTCTGCGCGATGGCGAACACGTGCTGACAGAATCGGCGGCAGCGCTGGATCGCGACCGGATCATTGCCGCCATGGTGGGGCGCACGCTCTCCAATGAGCTCTATGGGCACGCATCGGCGGGGCGATCCACGCGTGCGCGCGGCGCCCGCGTGCTGAGCGTGCAGAACCTGTCCATGGGCAGCATGGTCAAGAACAATTCTTTTTCCATTTATGCCGGCCAGATCACGGGCATGTTCGGCCTGGTGGGGTCCGGACGCACCGAGACCGCAAAAATCATCGCGGGCGCACTCAAGCGGGATTTTCTTCATGGGGGCGAGATCCGGCTCATGGGCAAGCCGATCCGCTACCGCATCCCAAAGCAGGCCATACGCGACGGTATCGTGTATGTGACGGAAGACCGCAAGATCGAGGGCTTCTTCGAGACCATGTCGATTGCGGAAAATCTGTACGTGGGCCAGATGGCCGCCCACCGGGCCGCGCAGAGGGTCAACATGGCACAGATGCAGGCGTTGGCCAAGGATTGGCGTGCCCGGCTGAATATCCGGGCGATCGGCAATGACGCCCGCGTGATCGAACTCTCTGGCGGCAATCAGCAAAAAGTGGTGATTGCCAAGTCTCTGCTGCAGCGGCCGCGCCTGGTCATCTTCGATGAACCGACCCGCGGCGTCGATGTCGGCGCGATTGCCGAAATTCACCAGCTGATCAATGAGTTGGCCGACAGCGGCCTGGCCGTTCTGGTGATTTCTTCGTATCTGCCCGAGATTTTCACCTTGTCGGACCGGGTGCTGGTAAGCCGCGAAGGTCGCGTGGTCGAGGAATTCACCCGCGAAAACGCCACCGAAGAGCGCATCATGTACGCCGCCGTGCACTAGCCTGGGGCGATGGGCTCAGGCAGTATGCGGTTCCATGAACAGCGCGCGCAAGGCCAGGCCCGGATCGGGGGCGCGCATGAAGGCTTCGCCCACCAGGAACGCCTGCACGTCGGCCGCTCGCATGCGTTGAACATCTTCGGGCGTGAGGATGCCGCTTTCGGTGATCACCCGCTTGCCGGGCGGCAGCTGCTCGAGCATGGACAGGGTGGTGTCGAGACGGGTCTCGAAGGTGCGCAGGTTGCGGTTGTTGATCCCCAACAGCGGGGTTTGCAGTGCCAGCGCCGCTTCGAGCTCGTCTGGATCGTGGATTTCGATCAGCACGTCCATGCCCAGCTCGAGCGCGACTGACTCGAGCTCGATTAAATCGGCCGCCGGCAAGGCGGCCGCAATGAGCAAAATACAGTCGGCCCCCAGGGCGCGGGCATGGATCACCTGGTAGGGATCGACCATGAAGTCTTTGCGCAGCACGGGCAGGCTGCACGCCGCCCGGGCCTGGCGAAGGTGATCGTAGCCCCCCTGGAAATACTGCACGTCGGTCAGCACGGACAGGCAGGCGGCGCCATGACAGGCATAGCTGCTGGCGATGGCGGCCGGGTTGAAGTCGGCGCGAATCACCCCTTTGGATGGCGAGGCCTTCTTGATCTCGGCGATGACGGCGGGCTTGCCCTGCGCGATCTTGTCTTCGATGGCGCGTGCAAAGCCACGGATGTCCTTGCGATTTTGAGCCTCGCGCAGGACTTCGGCTTCGCTGCGCATCTGGCGCGCCGCGGCCACTTCGCTGCGTTTGGTCTCGAGGATGCGGGCCAGGATGTCGTTCATGCGGCAAACCTTTGTGTGTACTGACAGAATTCTTCGAGCTTCTGGCGGGCGGCCCCCGATGCGATCAGGTCGCCGGCCTGGGCGATGCCCTGTTCGATGCTTTCGGCCCGATTGCCGGCGTACAGCGCCAGGCCGGCATTGAAGTGCACGATGTCCCGCGCGGCACCCCGGTGATTATCGAGCGCCCAGCGCACCAGCCGGGCCGATTCTTCGCGATCGGCCACCTTGATGCTGCGGTTCGAGACCATGGCCATGCCGAAGTCTTCGGGATGGATTTCGTACTCTTGGATCTGGCCGTCCTTGAGTTCGCCCACCAGGGTAGAGGCGCCCAGCGAGGCCTCGTCCATGCCGTCCTTGCCATGCACGACCAGCACGTGGCGCGAACCCAGCCGTTGCAGCACCCGAACCAGGATTCCGACCAGATCCGGGTGGAATACCCCCAGCAGCTGGTTGCCCGCCCTGGCAGGATTGGTCAGCGGCCCCAGGATGTTGAAAATCGTGCGGACACCGAGTTCACGGCGCACCGCGGCCACGTTTTTCATGGCGCCATGATGCGCCGGTGCGAACATGAAGCCGATACCGGTGGCTTCGAGACATTCGGCCACCTGGGCTGGCGTGGCGGTAATACAGGCGCCCAGTGCCTCGAGTACGTCGGCGCTGCCCGATGAGGACGAAGCGCTGCGATTGCCGTGCTTGGCGACCCGCACGCCACCGGCCGCCGCCACGAACATGGCGGCGGTCGAGATGTTGAAGGTGCGCGAACCGTCACCGCCGGTTCCGCACATGTCCAGCAGGTCTTCAGGCCGGGGCGCATCCACGGCCAGCGCGAACTCGCGCATCACCTCGGCCGCCGCGGTGATCTCGCCCACGGTTTCCTTTTTTACACGCAACCCCATGAGCAGGGCGCTGGCCAGCTGCGGCGACATTTCCCCGCGCATGAGCATGCGCATCAGCGAGAGCATTTCGTCGTGAAAGATTTCACGGTGCTCTATGCAGCGGACCAGGGCTTCGGTGGGTGTGATGGGGGACATGAATCGATTTCCTTGAAACGTGGGCGAGGCGTGGAACCGGGCAACAGGCCGTCATCCTTCGAGAAAATTGCGCAGCAGGGCATGCCCGTGCTCGCTCAGGATGGATTCGGGATGGAACTGCACCCCGTACACGGGCAGGGATTCGTGCGCGACCCCCATGATTTCACCATCGGCCGTCTCGGCCGTCACCTGCAGGCAGTCTGGCAGGCTGCTGCGGTCGATGGCCAGCGAGTGGTACCGCGTGACGGTGAATGGCGAGGGCAGCCCGCGGAATACATCGCTGCCCCGGTGCGTGATCTCGGACACCTTGCCATGCATGAGCTGACGGGCCCGTACGATGCGCCCCCCCCAGGCCGCACCGATGGCCTGGTGGCCCAGGCAGACCCCGAGGATGGGAATGGTGCCCGCGAAATGGCGGATCAGTTCGATCGAGATCCCGGCCTCGGCCGGGCTGCAAGGCCCGGGTGAGACGCAGATTCGGTCAGGGGCGATCGCCTGGACCCCCGCCAGGTCGATCTGGTCGTTGCGCACGACCTGCACCTGGGCGCCGAGTTCGCCAAAATACTGCACCAGGTTGTACGTGAAGGAATCATAATTGTCCAACATCAGCAGCTTCATGGTTTTTCCTGGAACCACCGTGCTGGGGACAATCGATCAAGAAACTTGCCGCCAGTACGGCGGCAAGTTGCGATGAACCACGCACGAGCATGCCGCCCCTAGAAGAGGCGCCACCAAGTGGATACGTGAGGGTTCTCTGGTTGTGTCATGTGCGGCATTGTACTGTGCCGAAGAAAGACATGTCGAGAAGGGAAAGTACCAGTATGCATGCCAAGCCTGCATGGGCCTGCTGTTCCGTTGGCCTGGGCCGCGGATCAGATGGGGTCATCCAGACCGAACTGGACCTGCTCGGCTGCGCGCAACAAGGCGCGGGCTTTGGCTTCGGTCTCGAGCCATTCTTTTTCGGGATCCGAGTCGGCCACGACCCCCGCGGCTGCCTGAACGTACAGCATGCCGTCACGGATGATGCCTGTGCGGATGGCGATTGCCAGGTCCATCTCGCCACCGTAGCTCAGGTAGCCGGCCGCCCCGCCGTAGATGCCGCGTCGCACGGGTTCGAGCTCGTCGATGATCTCCATGGCGCGTACCTTGGGCGCACCGGTGAGGGTGCCTGCCGGGAACGTGGCGCGCAGTACGTCGATGTTGCTCAGGCCCTCGTCGAGTTCGCCGCACACGTTGGAGACCAGGTGCATGACGTGCGAATAGCGCTCTATGGTCATGGTGTCGGTGACCTTGACGCTGCCTGTCTTGGCCACGCGGCCGATGTCGTTGCGGGCCAGGTCGATCAGCATGACGTGTTCGGCGCGCTCTTTGGGGTCGGCCAGCAGTTCTTCTTCGAGGCGCAGGTCTTCTTCGTGGGTGGCGCCGCGCTTGCGCGTGCCAGCCAGGGGCCGGATGGTGACGGTTTCGCGCAACTGGCCCTGGATTTCCTCGCGGTCCTTGCGCACCAGGATTTCAGGTGATGCCCCGACCACGTGGAAATGATCGAAATTCCAGTAGTACATATAGGGCGACGGATTGAGCGAGCGCAAGGCGCGGTACAGCGACAGCGGTGAATCGCGAAACGGTTTGGCGATCACCTGACCCACCTGGACCTGCATCAGATCGCCGGCTTCGATGTAGTCTTTGGCTTTTTGCACGGCCGCGAGATAGTCTTCTTTTTTGAAATCGCGTTCGGTTGGGGTCTGCATGCTGGCGTAGGCGTAGGGGATGACCACCGGGGTGCGCAGCTTTTCGCGCAGTGCCTTGAGCCGCCGCCGCGCCAGCGCATAGGCTTCGGGCTGTTGCGGGTCGGCATAGATGATCAGGTAGGTGCGCCCCGCCAGGTTGTCGACGATGACCAGCTCGTCGATGTGCAGCAGCAGGATGTCGGGCGTGCCCGTCTGTTGCCCCGACGGCCATGGCTTGACGTTCGGCCCCAGGCGCGGCTCGATGTGGCGCACCGTGTCGTAGCCGAAGTAACCAGCCAGGCCGCCCGCAAACCGGGGCATGCCGGGGCGCAGGGCGACCTTGAAGCGCTTCTGGTAGGCTTCGATGAACGCCAGGGGGTCGCCGTCGTGGGTTTCGACCACCTCGCCGCGCGTGATGACCTCGGTGTGGGTGCCCATGGACCGGATCTGGGTCTTGGCCGGCAGGCCGATGAATGAATAGCGCCCGAAGCGCTCGCCGCCGACCACCGATTCGAGCAGGCAGCTGTTGCGGCCGGCCTCGGGCCCGGCGTGGGCCAGTTTCAGGTAGATGGCCAGGGGGGTGTCGAGATCGGCGTAGGTTTCCGCGATCAGCGGGATGCGGTTGTAGCCTTGGGCAGCCAGGGCGTTGAATTCGATTTCGGTCATGGTACTTTGCCTTGCATGGCGGTATCCAGGGCCCAGGCCGCTGCGTCTTCGAGCGTATCGACGACGGCGTCTGCGGGCAGGGTATGGGCGGAACGGCCTTCATTGTACCCATAGGGCAGGGCCAGCATGCGCATGCCGGCGGCCTGGGCCGCCAGGGCATCGTTGATCGAGTCGCCGATGAACAAGGTGTTTTCGGCCGGCTCATTCAACAGGGTGCAGGCATGCAGCAGGGGGGCGGGATCCGGTTTCTTGGTGGCGCAGGTATCGCCGCACACGATCGCGTCGAAATAATCGAGCAGTTCGAACTGCTCGAGCAGCGGATGGGTGAAGGCGGTCGGCTTGTTGGTCACCACGGCCATGGCGCAACCGTGGTCGCGAAACAGGCGCAAGCCCGCGACCACGCCTGGATACAGGCGGGCTTCGCGGCCATTGAGCCGTGCATAATGGGCCAGGTAGCGGTCCAGGGCGCGCGCCTGTTGCAGGGGCCCGGGGTGGCGGCCCCCCAGCCCCAGGATGCGGGCCACCAGGGTGTCGCTGCCCTTGCCGACGTGCACCGCGATGGTGTCTTGTGCCAGGGGCGGCTCGCCAAAATCCTGGCGCATCGCATTGATGGCGGCGGCGATGTCCGGCAGCGTGTCCAGCAGGGTTCCGTCGAGGTCGAAGTGTACGGCATTCAATGGCATGTGCATGCGGCAGCCAGGGGCTGCCAATCGGTTCGGGTTGGGCGTCATCGTAGCATCGCGACGCCTATCGGGCCGCCGTGAAGGCGGCCTGGCGCTGGGCGTCGCCTTGCGCGATGCCGGCGCGCAGCGCCTGGATGACGGCCGGGTAATCGGGCTGGCCGAAAATGGCCGAACCGGCGACGAAGGTGTCGGCCCCCGCCGCGCGGATTTCGGCGATGTTGTCGCTTTTGACCCCGCCATCCACCTCCAGGTGGATGGCCTGCCCCCCCTGCGCTTGCCATTGATCGATGCGGCGGCGTGCCTCGGCCAGTTTGGCGAGCGTGCGCGGCAGGAAGGACTGCCCGCCAAAGCCCGGATTGACCGACATCAGCAAGATCAGGTCCAGTTTGTCCATGACGTGATCCAGCCAGTGCAGAGTCGTGGCCGGGTTGAACACCAGCCCCGCCTTGCAGCCCTGGTCGCGGATCAGGGCGAGGGTGCGGTCGACGTGGCGCGAAGCTTCGGGATGGAAGCTGATGATGTCGGCCCCGGCCCGGGCAAATGCGGGTACCAGCGCATCCACGGGCTCGACCATCAGGTGGACGTCGATCGGCGCCGATAGGTGCGGGCGCAGCGCGGCGCACACCATGGGCCCCATGGTCAGGTTCGGCACGTAGTGATTGTCCATGACGTCGAAATGGATCCAATCGGCGCCGGCGGCCATCACGGCTGCGACTTCGTCGCCCAGGCGGGCAAAATCGGCAGACAGCAGACTGGGTGCGATACGGGCGGTGGGCAGGGCGGGCATGGCGTTCATGGGGTGGAATATGTCATCATGGCAGTTTTGGATCAAGCACTATTTTAGTGCACTGCAATGGCCGGGACCCCGAATGAGAAAGCCGTCCTCCCTGCTTGTTCTACTGGCCTTCCTGGCCGCGTGTTCTACAGCGCCCCTGCAAGACGAAGACGGTCTGGCCGTTTCCCCAGAAGACATCACAGAGGTCACTTTGTTCGATGTGCCGCCGCTGTCGGCGCTGCCCGATACCGCACCGCGTCCGCTCAAGGGGTCGTATCGGGCCGTGCCATGGGCCGATTTGCCCGGCTGGTCCGCCGATGGGCTCGACCAGGTCTGGAAGGCGTTCATCAATAACTGCCGCGGTCTGATGCGCCCGACATCCGGCGCCTTGGCGTTGCCGGCCCGTGCGGCGCCCAGGGTGTGGCAGCCGGTGTGCCGGCGGGCGCTGGACGACGGTCTGGACAAGGACCCTGCTGCGGTGCGCGAGTTCCTCCAGGGGCACTTGCGGCCCTGGCGCCTGGAAGGTCCCGGCGGCCTGGTCACCGGCTATTATGAGCCGCTCATCCGTGCGTCCAGGACGCGGCAGGGCGATTATCAGTGGCCATTGTATGCGGTGCCGGATGATTTGCTGACCATCGATCTGGGGGCGGTGTATCCAGAACTGGCCGGCAAGCGGGTACGCGGCAAATTGCAGGGGCGCCGGGTGGTGCCCTACGATACCCGCGCCCAGATCGATGCCCACCCCGACCGCCAACCGCCCGCCATCGTTTGGGCCGATGACCCGATCGAAGCGTTTTTTCTGCAGATTCAGGGCTCTGGGCGGGTCCGCCTGCCCGACGGCTCCACGATCCGGCTGGCCTACGCCGACCATAATGGCCGCCCGTATGCATCCATTGGGCAGTGGCTCGCACAACAAGGTGAAATGCCCCTGGCGCAGGCATCGATGCAGAACATCAAGGCCTGGGCGCGTCGCCATCCCGAACGGCTGGGCGAGCTTCTGTCGGTCAATCCAGCCATGGTGTTCTTCAGGGCGGAGACGATTGTGGATCCTGAACTCGGTCCGCGTGGCGCCTATGGGGTACCGCTCATCGGCCAGAGGGCGGTCGCGGTCGACGCCGACTACGTGCCGCTGGGCACGCCCCTGTTTCTGGCCACTCAGCAACCGGGGGGCACCGGGCCGCTGCAGCGCCTGGTGTTCGCCCAGGATACGGGCGCGGCCATCCAAGGGCCGGCGCGTGTCGATTTTTACTGGGGTACGGGCGATGAAGCCGGCGCGCGCGCAGGGCGCATGAAGCAGAAGGGCCACGTGTGGCTGCTCTGGCCTGTCTCTGCCGGCGCGCCGACTGCTCGCTGATCCACCGGTCGCTTCGCAGGCCGGGTACTATAACGATCATGAACATGCAAGGTGAACGGTCATGAACACGCACAGCTCGATCCTGGTCTGCGGTACTGGCATTGCCGGCCTGGCCTGTGCCCTGGGGGTCGCGCGTGCCGGCCGGCCGGTGGCGATCCTCGGGCCGCGCACACCACCGCCGGTGCCCGAACATGACGCCTATCATCCGCGGGTGTATGCCCTCTCGCCCGCCAGCCGGGCACTGCTAGAGCACCTGGGCGTCTGGCGGCTCATGGACGCGCGGCGCATCACACCGGTGGAAACCATGGAAATCTACGGCGATGCCGATGGCTTCCTGGATTTGTCGGCCTGGCATGACGCGCGCCAGGCCCTGGCCTGGATCGTCGAATCCGGCGAACTCGAACGCGTGCTGCACCAGGCCGTGCAGGTCATGGGGGTGACGTGGCACGAAGACCGTTTCGCATCGCTGCACGCTTCGGCAGATGAAATCCGCGTCCATACCGAAGCCGGTCACGTGCTGTCGGCCCGCCTGCTGGTCGGGGCCGACGGGGCTCGCTCGCCAGTCCGGCTGGCGGCCGGGGTGACACACCGATACGCCCCCTATGGGGATCAGGGCGTGGTGGCGCACGTCGACATCGAAATACCGCACCAGAATCGAGCCTGCCAATGGTTCACGGGCGATTCGGTGTTCGCGCTGCTGCCTATGCCCGATACGGATCAGGGGCCGCAGGCTTCATTGGTCTGGTCCATGCCCCATGGCCAGGCAATGGCCTGGCAGGCGCTGGGCGCCGATGCCCGCCAGCAGTGGCTGGCAAGCCGCGCGCTGGCCATTACGGGGGCCCGGTTGGGCCGCCTGCGCCTGCGCACGCCACCCCGTGGGTTTGCACTGACGCTCGAATATTCGGACATGGTCGGGCAGCGGGTGGCGCTGGTGGGTGATGCCGCGCATCGGGTGCATCCGCTGGCCGGCCAGGGGCTCAATCTGGGCCTGGGCGACGTCCAGACCCTGCTGCAGGTGCTCGCCGGGCGCGAGGCCGGCCATGATCCAGGCGACCGCCGTGTACTGGCGCGCTATCGGCGCCGGCGTCTCGAGCCTGTCTATGCCATGGGCTTCGTCACGGACGGCCTGCACCGTCTGTTCGGCGCGCACTGTGCACCGGCTGCCTGGATTCGCAACCAGGGGCTCCGGCTGGTCGATGATCTCCCGTTCATCAAGCGCCATCTGATCCGGGCGGCAGCGGGTTGATGGGCCGGATTCGATGCGGCAGATCGACCATCGTGTTACCTTCTTTTTTGCATCAGGGTGTCGACCCGGGAATCTTTTCATGAAAGCCGTTTTTTGGGCTGCCCTCGTGTTGTCGGCAGCCACCTCGATTGCGCAATCGCAGCCCAGCCAACCCGCCGCCACTGGCGAGGCCGCTCAGGCGGCTACCGTTTCGCCTGATCAGCTGGCCGGCATTCAGCACGCTTTCGAGCAGCGCTTCCCCGGTATTCAGGCCGAGGCGGTACGGCCCACGCCATTCGATGGCCTTTATGAAGTCCAGGTGGGGCTGGATCTGGTCTACACAGACGCGCAGGCGCAATTCGTCTTGCAGGGTTCGCTGATCGATGCCCGTGCGCGTCGCGACCTCACGGCCGAGCGGCTCGAGGCCCTGCAGCAGGTGGCGTTCGACAGCCTGCCCCTGCATGACGCCATCAAGCAGGTGAAAGGTTCGGGGGCCCGCGAGGTCGCCGTATTCGAAGATCCGAACTGCGGTTATTGCAAGCAGTTGCACAAAACGCTGGAAAGTATAGACGACATCACGGTCTATACGTTCCTCTACCCCATACTCAGCCCGGATTCCAGAACCCGTTCACGCAACATCTGGTGTGCCGATCAGCCGGCCCAGGTCTGGCGCGACTGGATGGTGCATGGCAAGCAGCCCGCCGTCGCCGAATGCGAGACGCCGCTGCAGAGCAATCTCGCACTGGGGCGCAAGCTCAATGTGCAGGGCACCCCAGCCCTGTTCTTCGCCGATGGCAGCCGCATCAATGGGGCCATGCCCCTGGCGGTTCTCCAGGAAAAATTCGATACGCTGACGCCCTAGCGCAGCAAGACCCATTGGCCGTTTTTCACGGTAATGAGCTCGCGGCCGCGTTCGTCGAACCCGCTGTGGTCGGCAGGGCTCATGTTGTATACCCCCTGGGTGGCCACCAGCTCGGTGGTCTGTTCCAGGGCATCGCGCAGCGCACTGCGGAATTCGACCGTGCCGGGGCGCGCGGCCTGGGCCGCCAGCGGGATGGCTTGCTGCAGCAGCAGGCCGGCATCGAAGACGTTGGCCCCGAACGTCGCGGGTTTTTCACCGTACCGCCCTTCATACTGCTGTATATAGTCTTCGACGATCGGTTTGGACGGGTTGCTGTCGGGGATCTCTGGCAATACCAGCATCAGGCTGGCTGCCAGAATGGTGCCTTCGGCCGATGGCCCCGCGAATTTCAGGAAGGCTGGCAGTGCGGCCCCATGGGTCTGGTAGAACTGCCCCTGATAGCCCTGTGACGCCAGCGTGGTTTGTGGCAGTGCGGCGGCGCCCCCGGTTCCGGCGATCAATACCGCATCGGGGCGCGCTGAAAGAATCTTGAGCGCCTGCCCGGTGACGGAGCTGTCCGTGCGCTGGTAGCGTTCGGCAATGATGAGGTCGATGCCGTTTTCTTTGGCCAGGGTGCTGAACACCTGGTGCCAGTCGTCGCCATAGGCATCGGCAAACCCGATGAAACCGACCGTCTTGATGCCGCGACGCTTCATGTCCTGGATCAGGGCCCGGGCAATGATGTCGGTGTTCTGCGTGGTCTTGAAGGCCCAGCGTTTCTGCTCGGTCATGGGCAGGACGACGGCGGCTGCGCCCACGGGCGCCAGCATGGGCGTACTGTTTTCTGCGATGAACGGCAGCACACTCATCGAATTGGGCGAACCGGTGGGGCCTATGATGGCATCGACCTGGGATTCCGCCATGAGTTTCTTGAAGGCCGTGACGGTTTGTGTCGGGTCGCTGCCATCGTCGAGCGCGATGTACTCGATGGTCAGGTCACCCGCCTGAGTGGGCAGCAAGGGAACCGTGTTGATTTGCGGGATGCCGACCAGGGCCGTTGGACCCGTGGCCGAGGCCACCACCCCGATCTTGACCTGTGCCTGGGCCAGGCACGAAATACCCGAGAGCAGCACAGCCAGCACACTGAACCGTAGCAGGGAAGTCTTCATTGATTACTCCGAAAGACCCGGTACGCGGACCGGGAAAACAGGATGCAGGCGGTGGCCTGCGCCGCGGCGGTCACGACCGCGCCGTCAACAGGCTGACACTGGTGTGGATGCGCGTCACGCCCCGCGCGGCAAATTTGGGTTCATGTGCGAGGACGTCGCGTGTTTCGAGCAGGCGGACCTGCCAGCGGGGCTCGAACAGTTGCCGGATTTCTGCCTCGGGCACCGAGAACGGTGGGCCGTCCATTTGTTCCTGGGGGTAATCCAGGCCCAGCAGCAGGGTTTGACAACCGGCCGGCAAGGCGCCATAGACCCGCTGTACATAGCGTTGCCGCAGCTCGGGCGTCAGGGCGATCAGGGCCGCCCGGTCGTAGCTGGCCACGCAGGCACCCAGCTCGTCGGCCTGCAGCTCGAAGATGTCGCCGCAATAAAAGCGGATGCGGTCGGCTTCGTACCAAGTGCCCTGGGTCGCGGCCCGGATGGTGGGTTGTATCCCGTGTTCATTGAAAAACTGCTCGACGGCGACGGAGGAGAGCTCGACGGCCAGCACCTCGTGGCCTTCCGCCGCCAACCAGGCGATGTCGAGTGATTTCCCGGCCAGCGGGACCAGCACGCGGCTGCCGGCGGGCAGGCCCAGAGACTGCCAGTGTTTCTGCAGCAGCGGCATCACGCGGCCCTGGTGAAAGCCGATTTGCCCTTGTTGCCAGCGCTGCAGCCAGAATTCGTTGTCCATGAATTGCCTTCTCGTAGGTGAAAGAATCAGGCCCGTGCGCCGACGGCCCCGTGCCTGGGAGGCGGGGCGCGCCTGCGCCCGCCCCGCGGTGTCATTCGAGCGCCTTGACCATGTCTTCGAGTACCTTTTTGGCATCGCCAAAGACCATCATGGTCTTGTCCATGTAGAACAGCTCATTGTCCAGCCCCGCATAGCCGGCCGCCATGCTGCGCTTGTTGACGATGACCGTGCGCGCCTTGTAGGCCTCGAGTATGGGCATGCCGGCGATGGGCGACTGGGGGTCGTTCTTGGCCGCCGGGTTGACCACGTCGTTGGCGCCGAGTACGAGCACCACGTCAGTCTGGCCGAACTCGCCATTGATGTCGTCCATCTCGAACACCTGGTCGTAGGGAACCTCGGCCTCGGCCAACAGCACGTTCATGTGTCCTGGCATGCGCCCCGCCACCGGGTGAATGGCGTATTTGACGGTGACCCCTTGCTCGCCCAGCTTGCCCGCCAGTTCTTTGAGCGCGTGCTGGGCACGGGCCACGGCCAGGCCATAGCCGGGCACGATGGTGACCGTATCGGCATTGCTCATGAGGAAGGCCGCATCGTCGGGGCTGCCGGACTTCACGCTGCGCTGCTCTTGGGCGCCGGCCGGACCCGCTGAAACATCGGCGCCGAACCCGCCCAGGATCACGTTGAAGAACGAGCGGTTCATCGCTTTGCACATGATGTAGGACAGAATGGCCCCCGATGAACCCACCAGGGATCCGGCGATGATCAGCATCGGGTTTTCCAGTGAAAACCCGATGCCGGCCGCGGCCCAGCCCGAGTAGCTGTTGAGCATCGAGATCACCACGGGCATGTCCGCGCCACCGATCGGGATGATGATGAGCACGCCCAGCACGAAGGCAATCGCCGTCATCAGCACGAAAGGCAGCCACGACTGCGTGACCATGAACCAGATGCCGCAGGCCAGCATCACCAGGGCCAGCAGCAGGTTGAGCATATGCTGGCCGGCAAACACCACCGGGGCGCCCTGGAACAGGCGGAACTTGTATTTGCCCGACAATTTGCCAAAGGCGATGACGGACCCGGAGAAGGTAATGGCCCCGACAAAGGTGCCGATGAACAGCTCGAGCCGGTTGCCGGTGGGAATGGGCGCACCGGCGGCCGCGATGTTGAAGGCATGGGGTTCGGCCACGACGGCGAAGGCGATGGCCACGGCTGCCAGGCCAATCATGCTGTGCATGAAGGCGATGAGCTCGGGCATTTTGGTCATTTGCACCTTGCGTGCCAGAACCGTGCCAAAGCTGCCGCCGATCAGCAGGCCGAGCACGATGCGCCCCAGGCCCAGGCCGGCCGCGCCGTCGCGCGACAGCTCGAAAATCAGGGCCGCGGTGGTCAGGATCGCAATGGCCATGCCCACCATGCCGAACACGTTGCCGCGCCGCGAGGTGGTCGGGTGCGACAGCCCCTTGAGCGCCTGGATGAAAAATACCGACGCGACCAGGTACAGCAGGGTGACGACGTTGGCCGAGATCATGACTGGCCCCCCTTGCGGTCCTTTTTCTTGAACATCTCGAGCATGCGCTGGGTGACCAGGAAGCCGCCGAATACGTTGACGGCGGCCAGGGCGACCGCCACGATGCCCATGACCTGGGCCAGAGTGCCTTCGGTGAGCCCGGTGGCCAGCATGGCACCCACGATCACGATGGCCGAGATGGCGTTGGTGACGGCCATCAAGGGGGTGTGCAGGGCCGGGGTCACGTTCCAGACGACGTGATAGCCCACGTAGACCGCCAGTACGAAAATGATGATGTTGATCAGGGTAGGATTGACGGCTTCCATCAGGGGTTCCTCAGTACTTGTCCATCGTGGCAGACCAGGCAGGCCTTGACGATGTCGTCGTCTTCCGGCAAGGCGAGCTGTGCCTGGTCGTTGATGATGAGTTTCAGAAAGTCGAGCAGGTTGCGCGCATAGAGTGCCGACGCGTCCGTGGCCAGGAGGGCCGGGAGATTCGTCAGCCCCACCAGCGTCACGCCGGCGTGCTCTACGACTTGGCCCGCGACCGACAGGGGGCAGTTGCCGCCCCGTTCGACAGCCAGGTCGACGATGACCGAGCCGGGCCGCATGGCGGCCACCGTGTCGGGCTGGATCAGCACCGGTGCGGGCCGGCCCGGGATCAACGCCGTGGTGATGACGATGTCGGCCTGCTTGCAGCGCTCGGCCACCAGGGTGGCCTGGCGCTGCATCCAGCTGGCGGGCATGGGGCGCGCATAGCCGCCTGTGCCTTGGGCGATTTCGCGCTCTTCGTCGGTTTCGAAGGGAACGTCGATGAACTTGCCCCCCAGGGATTCGATCTGCTCGCGTACGGCAGGGCGCACGTCGGATGCTTCGACCACGGCGCCCAGCCGCCGCGCGGTTGCGATCGCCTGCAGGCCGGCCACCCCGGCACCCAGCACCACGACCCGGGCCGCCTTGAGCGTGCCCGCGGCCGTCATCATCATGGGAAAAATGCGCCCATAGTGCTGTGTGGCCAGCAGGACGGCCTTGTAGCCCGCCAGGTTGGCCTGCGAGGACAGCACGTCCAGGCTTTGGGCGCGCGTGGTACGAGGGGCGGCCTCGAGCGCGAAGGCCGTCAGGCCTGCGCCTGCCATGGCTTGCAGGCCATCGGCATCGAACGGATCGAGCATGCCCAGCAGTACGCTGCCGGCCCGCATGCCCTGGAGCTCTTCGTGGCTGGGGCGGCGGACCTTGAGTACCAGCTCGCAGCCGAGCGCGGCCTTGGCGTCGCACAGCGTGGCCCCGGCTTTTTCATAGTCGCCATCCGGGTACCGGGCGGCCAGGCCCGCGCCCGCCTGGATCATGACGTGATGCCCTGCCTGCACCAGTTTCTTGACCGTTTCGGGGGTGGCCGCGACGCGGGTTTCACCGGGCAGCGTTTCTTGCGGAATCCCTAGCTGCATGTCGGGCTCCATCGCTTGCGGTGGCTGTATGGGCAATTCATGATATCTCCCAAGGGTTGTGTTGCAGGCATTCTTCTACGAAAGAGGGGCTTGTGCAACAAGGATAGTGGTTCTCTGGTGCGCTGGTCTCGTGCAATCATCCGTCATGAGTTAGCATTCAGCTGGTTCATTGATGGATATGTGAACGTGGATTTTACGGGACAGGTTACAACATGAGCGTGTGGTTCAAACGGGTTTTGTTCGGCCTGGTGCTGGTTTTGCTGGTGGCCGTGGTCGGTCTGGGCATCTTCCTGCTGACCTTCAACCCCAACGCGTACAAAGACAGGCTGGAAACGCTGGTGCACGAACGCACCGCCCGCACGCTCACGATCGCAGGCGATATCGGCTTGTCCTTGTTTCCGCGCATCGGCCTGTCGGTGGGTCAGGTGTCGTTATCCGGCGTGCAGGCCGACGAGCCGTTCATTTCGGTGGACAGCGCACGCTTTGCCGTGGCGATCTGGCCGTTGCTGTCCAATCGCCTGGTGGTGGATCACGTCGCCCTTTCGGGCGTCCGGGTGCGTGTCGTGCAGGACGCCGAAGGGCATTTCAATTTCGATGACCTGCTGGTACGCCGGATCGAACCGCCGACGGCCGGGGGTGGGCCCGCGGACCTCGCCACCGAGACGGCGGCGGGCGCAGCGGGCGCAGCACGCGCACCCGGCGAGGACTTGCATGTGGATATCGCGGGCCTGGATATCCGCGATGGCGAAATCCGGTACATCGACGAGCGCACGGGTCTGTCGAGCACGCTGGCCCAGATCGATGCCAGCACCGGCCGGGTGACCTACGATCAGCCCTTCGAAGTCTCGTTCAAAGCCTTGCTCTCCGGCGCCGAGCCCGTCCATGCGGCCCGTTTGCAGGCCCAGGCCCTGCTCAGCCTGAATCCCTCCGCGAACCGCTACGAGGCGCAGAAAATCCGTGTCGGCCTCGAGGGGCGCCTGGGCGATCTGGACCAGGCGCACATCACGCTGGCCGGTAATGTCGCCTGGGACGGCCGCGAACAGCGGTTTTCGGCCCAGCGCCTCGAATGGTCGCTGAAGGGTGAAATGCTGGGCGCGGGCGCCATACAGGGCTTGAAGGCGCAGCTCACGGCCGATCGGCTGAGCCTGGGGGCGCCCGGCGACGACTGGGCCGTCGACAGCCTGAGCCTGCGGGCCAGTGGCCAGCGGCAGGGGCAAGCCTTCGAGCTGGCCCTCGAGGCGCCGGCACTCAAGCTGTCCGAGCAGACGGCCGAAGCCGAGCCGGTATCCGCGACGTTCAAGAGCGGGTCCAATGATGCCGTGGTGGGGTCGCTGGGCCTCGAAGGCCTGTCGGGCAACGTCAAAGAATGGCGCTTTCGTACGCTCAAGCTCGACGGCGCCGTGCGCAGCGGTTCTCGTCTGGTCAGCCTGAAGCTCGCATCGCCGCTGAACTGGAACATGGCGAAACAGCAGGGGGCCCTGACCGCCCTGAAAGGGGACGTGGTTTTGCGCGATCAGCAGCAGCCGGATCAGGAATATTCCGTTCCCATGATTGGCAGCGTGCACGTAGACGCGGCCGCGGCCAAGGTCGATGCCGACCTGAGTGCAATGATCGACGGCGCACAGACCAGCCTGAAGGCCCACGTTGCGGGGTGGCAGGCGCTGGCGACGCGCTTTGCCCTGAAGTCCGAGCGCCTGGATCTCGATCCCTGGCTGGCCACGCCGGCGTCTTCCGAAGCGGGTCCGGAGGCCGATTCCGGCACGCCGGGTGCGGCCGCCGGCACCCCGTCGCCGCAGCCGGCCGATTCAGCGCGAAACCCCGGTTTCGATCTGGCGTTTCTCGAGCATCTGGACCTGGATGGCGAGATCGCGGTGGCCGATCTGCGAGCGCATGGCGTTCAGCTCAGCAAGGTGCAGGGGCGGTTGCAGGCCAAAAAAGGCACCTTGGCGCTCTCGGGCCTGAAGGCGGGCCTGTATGGCGGGGCGCTGACCGGGCACCTGACAGCCTCGGCAGACCATCATTTCAGCGCCAAGGTGGATCTGGCCAAGGTGGCGGTGGGCCCTTTGCTGCAGGCCGCCATGGGCCGGCAGCCCGTGTCGGGCACCCTCGGGCTGGGGGTCGACCTGAACACGGCCGGCAATACCGGGGACACCATGCTGGCCAACCTGGGGGGGCGCGCAGATTGGCGGATGACCGACGGGGCGGTGCATGGCGTAGACGCCGAGCGCACGCTGACCGAGGTCGCGCGCTCCTTGTCCAACGTCCTCAAGGGTCGGCTGGATGCTGTATCCTCGCCCTTCGACCCCCAGGGTCGCACACCCTTCAGCCAGTTGAGCGGGCATCTCGACCTGAGTCAAGGGCAAGGTGTCGTGTCACGCTTCGTGCTGGCCTCCAACCTGTTGCGGGTGACCGAAGGGGATCCGGCGCGGATCAGCCTGACGGGCCGAACGCTGGACCTCATCTTGCGGGTGCAGGTGGCGGCCAAGTTGCCCAAAGCGCTCAAGGGCGCCCTCGACCCACTCGCGGGCGCCACCATCCCGATCCGCATCGAGGGGCCCTGGGGGGATCCTGCGTATTCGGTGCGTTGGTCGGATGTACGCAACCAGGCGGTACAGCAGGTGGTGAAGACGGGGTTGATGGATTTACTCGAAGGGCGTGATCCGCTCGACCAGGCGCAGCTGCCCGAGGTGGATGGCGATGGGCTGCCGGCCGAGTCGGCGCCGGATCCGGTCGAGCGCATCGGAAAGGCCCTCAAGGGTCTGTTGGGGAAATAAGTTGAGGGAACCATGAATACACCGGACACAACGGATCAGCCGGGCTTTCAGCCTCTGGCGTCAGGGCCGATGCTGCAAGACGAGGCCGCCGGCCCTTGGCATCGCCGCTGGCTGGTGGTGGATGCCGGCCTGAACTGGCTGGACGCGCACCAGGCCCCGGGTTTGTCGGGCCTGGACCTGCAACTGCGGTTTGGCTATCTGGCACTGCGGGCGCCCGGCATGCTGCGCCTGGACATACCGCTGGAGGTCATCGAAGACGACCCCGACGTGGAATGTGTCGTGCAGGTGGCCGGGCAATCCGTGCGCGCCGTGGATGAAGGGGATATCGCGGCCGCCTGGTTCGAGCAATGGCTGGGGCAGCCCTGCCGGCTGGTCAAGATTCACCCCGAAGCCGCTGCCGTTCGCTGGCCCTGAACGCATCCGGCCAGGCCGGCCGGTATTGCATCAGTCGGGTGTTTGCGAGTGCTGCTCGCGCCAGATCTTGGCCTTGGCGTGCAGCCAGCGCTCGACGGACGGAAACACGAATTTGCTGACGTCCCCGCCCAGGATGGCGATTTCGCGCACGATGGTGCCTGAAATGAACTGATACTGATCGGATGGCGTCATGAACAGGGTTTCGACTTCAGGCAGCAGGTGGCGGTTCATGCCTGCCATCTGGAACTCGTATTCGAAGTCGGAGACCGCCCGCAAACCGCGGACAATGACGCGGGCGTCTTGTTCGCGCACGAAATCCTTGAGCAGGCCCGCAAAACTGCGCACCCGCACGTTGGGATAGTGCCCCAGGACTTCATCGGCAATTTCCAGCCTTTCCTGCAGCGTGAAGAATGGCCGTTTGTTCTGGCTGTGCGCCACCCCCACGACCACCTGGTCGAACAGGCTGGCCGCACGTCGCACGAGGTCTTCGTGCCCGCGCGTGAGGGGGTCGAAAGTGCCCGGATAGACAGCAGTGATCATTCAGCCTCCGATGGATGGATGGTGGGGGGACCCGGTTCGCCAGGGTCATTATTCCTGTTTTCTTGCAATGCAGCAAACTGAATCAGGCCATAGTGCACCCGCCCTGCCTTGGCGTGGCGCACGAGTTCGCTGCGCGGCGGTGCGACGGGCAGTGGCGCTTCGGATTCGAGGTAGATCAGCCCCCCCGGCACGAGGGCCCGCCCCGCCAGCGGCAGTGTCCGTTCCAGCCAATGCGCCCCGAAGGGTGGGTCCAGCAGCAGCAGATCGAAGCGCGGCTGGGCCTGGTGCCGCAGAAAGGCCAGGGCGTCGCCGGCATGGATCCGGATAGCGGGCGACTGAAGCCGGGCCTGCGTGGCCCGCAGACCCCTCAGGGCGACCGCGGAGGACTCGACCAGACAGGCCTCGGCCACCCCGCGTGAGGCGGCCTCGAATCCCAGGGCGCCCGTACCGGCAAACAGATCGAGGACGCGCCGCCCGGCAAAACGGCCGCCCCACAGGTGGTGCAGCCAGTTGAACAGGGTTTCGCGGACCCGATCGGGCGTAGGGCGCAGGTGATCGGATGGCGGCACCGGTATCGGCGTCTTGCGGTACGTACCGCCTACAATACGGATCTGGTGTTTTTTCATGCGCTGCACTCACGCGAAAGCGACATGCCCCTGCCCGAGCGCTTCGGGCACGGTGCAGGTTTCAGGGGTGGCCGTTCGCATCAACTTTCAGTGTAAAGCCCATGTTCAGATTTTTTAAGAAAAAGAGTCCGGCAGAACTTAAAAATGACGCGCCTTCTTCGGTGCCGGACGATACACCGCACCCGGCGGACGCGCACGTGGCCGCCGCACCGCCGGATGGATCCATCGCGCCGCCGGAACCGTCCGTATCACAGGCGGACATCGCGCCGCCGCTGGCCAGTGCGGCCGCGCCGATGGTGGCGCAGCCGTCTGGGGATCCGGCCTCCGCAGAAAAAAAGCGCTCGTGGCTCGGGCGCCTGCGCAGCGGGCTGGCACGCACCAGCCTGGGTGGCCTGTTCGTGGGGGTGCCAGTCGATGAAAACCTGTTCGAAGAACTTGAGTCGGCGCTCATCATGGCGGATGCCGGGGTGGACGCCACCCAGATCTTGTTGTCAGCGCTGCGCCAGCGGGTGCGCAAAGAGCGGCTCGAGCAGGCCGAAGCGGTGCGCAGGGCCCTGCAAAGCCTGCTGGCGGATCATCTGCGCGTGCTCGAGAAGCCGTTCGTGGTGGGTGAGACGCATCCCATGGTGATCATGGTGGCCGGTGTCAACGGCGCTGGCAAGACCACGTCTATCGGCAAGCTGGCCCATGCCCTGCAGGCGCGCGGGGCTTCTGTACTGCTGGCTGCGGGCGACACGTTCCGGGCGGCGGCCCGTGAGCAGTTGCAGGCCTGGGGGGCGCGCAATCGGGTGACGGTGATCGCCCAGGAAGGCGGGGATCCCGCGGCCGTGGCCTTCGACGCCGTGCATGCCGGGCAGGCGCGGGGCGCCGATGTCGTCATCGTCGATACCGCTGGGCGCCTGCCCACGCAGCTGCACCTGATGGAAGAACTCAAGAAGATCCGTCGCGTCATCGGCAAGGCAATGGCCGATGCGCCGCACGAAGTACTGCTGGTGGTCGATGGGAATACCGGCCAGAATGCGCTGGCGCAGATCCGCGCCTTCGACGCTGCGCTGGGGCTCACCGGGCTGGTGGTCACCAAGCTCGATGGCACGGCCAAGGGCGGGACCCTGGCTGCGGTGGCGGCGGGTAGCCAGGGCGTACGCCCGGTCCCGGTGTACTGGATCGGTGTGGGCGAAGGCATGCAGGATCTGCAGCCCTTCGTGGCCGACGAGTTCGCCGAGGCCCTGCTCGGCCAGGGGTGAAACCCCTTTGGCATTAAAATGGCGTCATTCGGACTTTTTCGACAGGCTGGACAACGTCATGAGTATTTCAAAAGGGGCGGCGGCCACTGCGTCGCCCATGTTCAACATCTCCCCCGTGGTAGAGATCGTGGCCGAATTGCGCGCCGGCCGCATGGTCATCCTGGTGGATGAAGAAGATCGTGAAAATGAAGGCGACCTGGTCCTGGCGGCTGATTTCGTCACCGCAGAGGCCATCAATTTCATGGTGACCCATGCGCGTGGCCTGGTGTGCCTGACGCTCACCGAAGACCGCTGCCAACAGTTGCAGCTGCCCATGATGGCCAGCCAGAACGGCACCCGTTACGGCACCAACTTCACCGTGTCGATCGAAGCGGCCCATGGGGTGGACACAGGGATCTCGGCAGCGGACCGGGCGCGCACCATTCAGGCCGCGGTCGCGCGCGATGCCAAACCGGCCGATCTCGTGCAGCCCGGACACATCTTTCCCGTGCGCGCGGTCCAGGGGGGGGTGCTGGTGCGGGCCGGTCACACCGAAGCGGGGTGCGATCTCACCGCCATGGCCGGCCTGACGCCGGCGGCGGTGATCTGCGAGATCCTCAAGCCGGATGGCACCATGGCGCGTTTGCCCGATCTCATGGTCTTCGCCCGCGAGCACGGCCTGAAGATCGGCACCATCGCCGATCTCATCCAGTATCGCAGCGAGCACGAATCCATGATCGAGCGGCTGGTGGCGCGCCCCGTGAACACGCCCTGGGGCGCCTTCACGGCCGTGGCCTACCGAGACCGGGCCTCTCATGCGCCCCATTTGGCACTGGTGCACGGCAAGATCCAGCCCGACCACGAAACCCTGGTCAGGGTACACGAACCCACCAGCGTGATCGATCTGCTCTGCGACTGCGACACCCAGCACAGCTGGTCCATCCCAGAAGCCTTGCGGGCCATTTCCGCAGCCGCCAGCGGGGTCCTGGTGCTGCTCAATTGCCAGGGGTCCGCCGACCAGATATTCGCACAGTTTGCACTTTGGCAGCAGCTGCAAGAACAAGACCCGCAGGCCGAATCCTCACTGGCGGGCGAGCGTCATGGCTTGCGCACGTTTGGCATCGGCGCGCAAATCCTGCGCGATCTGGGGGTGGGGCAGGCCCGCCTGCTGGCCAGGCCGCGCAAAATGCCCAACGTGGCCGGGTTTTCTCTCACCATTACGGGTTACCATAATGAAACCGGCGAATCCGACGCCACGACTTGATCAGGATACCCAGATATGAACCCCTACGTGATGACCCCCGATCTCAACGGGGAAGGCCTGCACATTGGCATCGTGCGTTCACGGTTCAATGCCGAAATCGGCGAGGCCGAACTGCAAACCTGCCTGGCCGAACTGGCCACCCTGGGCGTAGACGAGCGCGATGTCATGGTGGTTTCGGTGCCCGGTGCCCTCGAAATCGGTACGGCGCTGGCGCAAATGGCGGAAACCTTCGAATTCGATGCCCTGATCGCCTTGGGTGCCGTCATCCGGGGCGAAACTTATCATTTCGAAATCGTCAGCAATGAATCGGCCTCGGCCATCAGCCGGGTGGCGCTCGAAACCGGGATCCCGGTGGCCAATGGGGTGCTCACCACCGACACGGACGAGCAGGCGCTGGCCCGTGCCGCCGACAAGGGGCGCGACTGCGCGCGGGCCGCCGTCGAAATGGCCAATCTGGTGGCCGCGCTCGAGCCCGAGCTCGATGAAGACGATTTCGACGAAGACGAAGACGACGACTTCGATGACGACGAAAACGACGATGACGATGACTGAATCACGTGCGCCGCGTGCCGCGGCGCGCGTGACATCGCGCAGTGCCCGGCGCATGGCGCGTGAATTCGCCCTGCAGGGTATCTATGCCTGGCTGCTGCAGGGTGCAGACGGTAGCCAGGAACTGGGCGCCATCGATGCCCACGTGCGCGACGGCACCGATTTCGACCAAGCGGACGGGGGTTGGTATCAAACACTGCTGCTCGGGGCCGTACGGCAGGCCCCCGCCTTGCGTGAGCGTTTTCTGCCGTACGTCGACCGGCCGCTGGCTGAACTTTCTCCCATCGAGCATGCCATTCTGCTCATGGGCAGTTTCGAGCTCATTCATCACATCGAGGTCCCTTACCGCGTGGCCATCAACGAAGCGGTCGAGCTGGCCAAATCGTTCGGGGGCACCGACGGCTATCGGTTCGTGAACGGGGTGCTCGACCGGTTGGCAGCCGAAGTCCGGGCCGCAGAATTCCAGGCCCGGACGCGGGCCTGAGCCGGGGGCCGCATGGCACAGGGCGGCGAATTCGATCTCATCCGGCGCCACTTCAGCCGTCCGGTGCCCGCGCCTTTCCTCGGGGTGGGCGATGACTGCGCCCTGTTGCCGATCCGCGAGGGCCATCAGTTGGCCGTCAGCACAGACATGCTCCTCGAAGGGCGGCATTTCCTGCCGCAGTCGGATCCCGTCGATCTGGGACACAAGGCGCTGGCGGTCAATCTGTCCGACCTGGCGGCGATGGGTGCCCGCCCGCTGGGCTGCACGCTGGCGCTGGGCCTGCCGTACGTGGATGACACCTGGCTGCAAGGCTTTGCCCAAGGCTTTCATGCCCTGGCCGATGCGGCGCACTGCCCGCTGCTGGGGGGCGACACCACGCGCAGCGGACAGGGCATGGTCCTGTGTGTGACAGTGCTGGGCGAGGTGCGCCCCGAGCTGGCCCTGCGCCGCGATGCGGCGCGGGTGGGCGACGACGTCTGGGTATCCGGCGCCCTGGGGGCGGCGGATATTGCGTTGCGCTGGTTGCAGGGGCAGCTGCCCGACCCCTCGGGGCGTTTGGCGCCGCTGCGTTCGGCCCTCGAGCGGCCACAGCCGCGTCTGGCCCTGGGGCAGGGTTTGTGCGGCCTCGCGCACGCGGCCATCGATATTTCCGATGGCCTGTTGCAGGATTTGGGGCATGTATTGGCGGCCAGCGGGTGTGCTGCGCGCATCTGGTTCGACGCGATTCCGGTTCACCCAGCCTTGCAGGGGCTGGCCCCGGATCTCGTGCAACACGCCGTGCTGGCTGGGGGGGACGCCTACGAACTCTGTTTTACGGCGCCTGTGGGGCAGCGGGCGCATATCGAGGCCCTGGGGCAGCGTCTCGGCGTGGCGCTGACCCGCATCGGATCTCTGGAACCCGGCGCCGGGTGGCAGGTGCTCGATGCCGACGGCCGGCCCATGGTCGTACGGCAAGCGGGGTTCGATCACTTTGCCGCGTCCGAACAAGACGCGCCGCCCGGGGTGGCGCCATGAAACCGGGGGCGCCGACGGCCACAGGAACACACCCTGTCCACCCGACACCGGCCTGGGTGTTCGCCCGGCCAGAGCGTATCCTGGCGTTCGGCTTCGGGTCCGGGCTGATCACGCCGGCGCCAGGCACCTGGGGCACCTTGCTGGGTTGGGCCTTGTGGGCTGCATTTCTGCAGCGGCTGGGCACGATCCCGCTGGTCATACTGCTGATCGCGTCTTTCGGGGTCGGCTGCCTGGCCGCGCAGCGCTGCGGGCAGGATCTCGGCGTGGCCGATCATGGCGGCATCAACTGGGACGAAATCGTCGCCATATGGCTTGTGCTTTGGTGGGTGCCAGGCGGTTTTTGGGCGCAAGGCGCCGCCGTCGTCCTGTTCCGGTTCTTCGACATCGCCAAGCCGCCGCCGGTGGGGTGGCTGGACACACACTACAAGAATGGTTTCGGGGTGATGGTCGATGATCTGGTGGCCGCGTTGTACGCCATTCTGGTCATGGCCGTGTTGACCTATTTTGGGGTATTTCCATGATCGACGATGATATCCTGGCGCTGGCGTCCGGATTCGGGGCCAGTCTGCACCGTGCCGGCATGCGGTGCATGACGGCCGAGTCCTGTACCGGGGGTCTGCTGGCCGGGGCCATTACCGCGGTCCCCGGATCCAGTCAGTGGTTCGAGTGCGGCTATGTCACCTATTCCAATCAGGCCAAGATCGGGGTTTTGCAGGTGTCGGCGCATACCCTCGAGCGCCACGGGGCGGTCAGCCAGGAGACGGCGATCGAAATGGCTTCGGGTGCCCTGCTGGCCATGCCTGACGCGCACCTGGCCCTGTCGACCACCGGGATTGCCGGGCCCGACGGCGCAACGGTCGGCAAGCCGGTCGGTATGGTGTGTTTCGGGCTGGCCCGGCGCACACCGACCGGCATCGTCACACGCGCCGACGTCCAGCTCTTCGATGGCGACCGGCATGCCGTGCGCATGGCATCGGTGCGTCATGCGCTGCAATGGGCGCTGGGCGACATCGCTGCCTGATCATCCGCCCACTGGCTTCGTCGAGGCATCCAGCGCGGCACGTATCGCGCTGCGCGTGACCCGGGCCGTTTTGGCGGCGGCCTGGGCCCAGTTGCTGTCCGTCCCCGCATAAAGGATGGCGCGTGCCGAGTTGATCATCATCCCGGTGCCATTGTTCGTGCGGCCAGCCGCCACGGTGGCCGATATGTCACCCCCCTGCACCCCGATGCCCGGGATGAGCAGGGGCATGTCACCCACGCGCCTGCGTACGTGTGCGATTTCCTCTGGAAAGGTGGCGCCGACCACCAGCGCGCACTGGCCGGTGGTATTCCATACCCGGGCCACCTGGTCGGCGACGTGCAGGTACAGGGGCGTGCCGTTGGCCAGGCGCATGTCCTGGAGGTCCGCACCCCCCACGTTGGAGGTTCGGCACAGGATGATCACGCCCCGGTCGCCGTAGTCCAGGTAGGGCTGGACCGAGTCGCGGCCCATGTAGGGATTCACCGTGACCGCGTCTGCCCGGTAGCGTTCGAATGCCTCGCGCGCGTATTCGCTTGCGGTGCTGCCGATGTCGCCGCGCTTGGCATCCAGGACGACCGGCAGGTGGGGATAGTGTTCGTGAATGTATTGGCAGATATCCTCGAGCTGGTCTTCTGCGCGATGGGCGGAAAAGTAGGCGATCTGTGGCTTGAAGCCGCACGCATAGGGGGCGGTGGCATCGATGATGGTCTGGCAGAATGTCTTGATGGCATCGGGCCTGCCTGCCAGTTCTGCGGGAAACCTGCGCGGATCGGGATCCAGGCCCACCATGAGCAGGGAATCCTGGACGGCCCAGGCGTTTTTGAGCTTGTCGATGAAATTCATGGCAACACGAAGTCTGAGTCAGGAAAATGGATCGGGGTGGGCGTGTCCCGGATGCGGTCAGGCTGGCATGGCGATCTGTCAGCCAGGCCACCAGCGGGGCAGCAGCAGGCTGGCCCATATGGCCGCTGCGAGCACCGTAGCCAGCAGAACGGCGGCGCTGCCGAGATCCTTGGCGCGTCCGAGCAGGGGATGATGTTCGGTGCTGATCGCGTCGGCCAGCGCCTCGATTGCTGAATTCACGAGTTCGATGATCAGCATGAGGGCGATGCTGCCCACGAGCAGCAGTTGTTCGATGGTGCTGCGCCCCAGCCAGATCGCCAACGGCATGAAGACCACCGCCAGAAGGACCTCGAGCCGAAAGGCGGCTTCGTGGCGCCATGCGGCGCCCAGCCCCTGCATGGAAAAGCCGAAGGCCTGCATGATGCGGGAAACGGGCCCGGTGCTTTTGTCGAAAGAGGTGCGCGCCATAGTGGTCTCGTGAATATCGAGGATCATAGGCAGCTGGATGGGTTTATTCAAGCGGCCAGCAGAAAAAACCCCCGCCTGGGGGTCTGGCCCAGGCGGGGGTTTGCAGCCCACTGGGCGTGGGCTGTTGTCGGAGACGGTGCGACCGGGCTCAGAAGCCGCCCATGCCACCCATGCCACCCATCCCGCCCATGTCGGGCATCGGGGCTGCGGGCTTGTCTTCGACGATTTCAGCCACGGCGGCCTCGGTGGTCAGCAGCAGGCTGGCAACCGATGCGGCATTTTGCAGGGCCGTGCGGGTGACCTTGGTGGGATCGATCACGCCTTGCTCGACCAGATCGCCGTACTCGCCCGTCGCGGCGTTGTAGCCAAAATTGCCTTCGCCCTTTTCGACTGCGTTGACGATGACGCTGCCTTCTTCACCGGCGTTGTTCACGATGGTGCGCAGGGGCGATTCGATGGCGCGCAGCACCAGCTTGATGCCGGCATCCTGGTCGGCATTGGCGCCCGTGACCTTGGCCACGGCGGCCTTGGCACGGATCAGCGCGACACCGCCGCCCGGGACGATGCCTTCTTCGACGGCCGCGCGCGTGGCGTGCAGGGCGTCTTCGACACGGGCCTTCTTTTCCTTCATTTCGACTTCGGTGGCCGCACCCACGCGGATGACGGCCACGCCGCCGGCCAGTTTGGCCACGCGCTCTTGCAGCTTCTCGCGGTCGTAGTCGGACGTGGCTTCTTCGATCTGCGTGCGAATCTGCTTCACGCGCGCTTCGATGTTGGCTGCCTGGCCGGCACCGTCGATGACGGTGGTGTTTTCCTTGGCCACTTCGATGCGCTTGGCCTGGCCGAGCAGTTCGAGGGTGGCTTTTTCCAGGGACAGGCCGGTTTCTTCGGAGATCACCGTGCCCCCCGTCAGGATGGCGATGTCTTCGAGCATGGCCTTGCGGCGGTCACCGAAGCCAGGTGCTTTGACGGCCGTGGTCTTGAGGATGCCGCGGATGTTGTTGACCACCAGGGTGGCCAGGGCCTCGCCTTCGACGTCTTCGGCCACGATCAGCAGCGGACGGCTGGATTTGGCCACTTGCTCGAGCACCGGCAGCAGATCGCGGATGTTGCTGATTTTCTTGTCGAAGATCAGGATGTACGGATCTTCGAGCACCGACACCTGCTTGTCGGGATTGTTGATGAAGTAGGGCGACAGGTAGCCACGGTCGAATTGCATGCCCTCGACCACGTCGAGTTCGTTTTCGAGCGACTTGCCGTCTTCGACGGTGATCACGCCTTCCTTGCCGACCTTGTCCATCGCATTGGCGATGATTTCGCCCACGGACTCGTCGCTGTTGGCCGAGATGGAGCCGACCTGAGCGATCGCCTTGCTGGTGGTGCAGGGCTTGGACAACTTGTGGAGCTCGTCCACCACGACAGCCACGGCCTTGTCGATGCCGCGCTTGAGGTCCATCGGGCTGATGCCGGCCGCTACATATTTCAGGCCTTCTTCGACGATGGACTGGGCCAGCACCGTGGCGGTGGTGGTGCCGTCACCGGCATTGTCGGACGTCTTGGAGGCGACTTCCTTCACCAGCTGAGCGCCGATGTTCTCGAATTTGTCTTTGAGTTCGATTTCCTTGGCAACCGACACCCCGTCCTTGGTGACGTTGGGGGCGCCGAAGGAGCGATCGAGTACGACGTTGCGGCCTTTCGGGCCCATGGTGGTTTTGACGGCGTTGGCCAGAACATTGACCCCGCGCACGATGCGCGAGCGGGCGTCATCGCCAAAATAAACTTGCTTTGCAGCCATTTTGAAATTCCCTGGAGTGAAACGGATCTGAGATTACTGGATCACCGCGAGAACTTCTTCTTCGCGGATGACGAGGACTTCTTCGCCGTCGACCTTGACGGACTGGCCGGCATACTTGCCGAACAGCACCTTATCGCCGACTTTCAAGTCGACTGGGATGACCTTGCCGTCTTCAGTCTTCTTGCCTGGGCCAACGGCCAGAACTTCGCCCTGATCGGGCTTTTCAGCCGCGCTGTCAGGGATGACGATACCCGAAGCGGTGGTGCGCTCGTTGTCCAGACGCTTGACGATCACGCGATCGTGCAAAGGACGCAGTGCCATGGAGGAACTCCTGTAGGTAGACATTGTTGGAAATTCAGGGGCGTTGTTAGCACTCAACCCCATCGAGTGCTAATTATAAGGACGATTTTCTGAATTTCAAGGGGTACCTTGGCAATATTCTCATTCGTCCACGCGGACTGCCCGCTGGCCGAACATCAGGCGTGACCCTCCTTCTGCGCCGTATTTTTCGCCAAGGCCCTGAGCTGGACCTTGTCCACCTTGCCAGTGGAACCTTTGGGCAGTTCCAGGAGCACCACAAAGCGTTCCGGGATTTGCCAGCGTGGGAATCGGGTTTCGCAGATGCCTCGACGTTTTGTACCGCCTTTAAACGAATGGCGGATACGACGCCCAGGTCATTCTTCAAGCATGCCAGTGTCCCTTGGCGACCGGATGAAGCCATGTATACATGATCAGCGCACATAAGGAATTCCTACGATAGTTAATAACTATCGCAGAAATTGAGACAATCAATTTTACTTATTGAGCGCCTTTGCCTACACTGGCTCCTGTCGCCCTCGCGGCCTTTTTCAACGTTTTCAAGGAGCACTGTATGTCTCTGATCAACACCACCATCAAGCCCTTCAAGGCCACTGCCTACCATAACGGCAAGTTTGTGGACGTTAGCAACGAAACGGTCGCCGGCAAGTGGTCCGTATTCGTCTTTTATCCGGCCGACTTTACCTTCGTCTGCCCCACCGAGCTCGAAGACTTGGCCGACCATTACGCCGAATTCCAGAAGATGGGAGTCGAGGTGTACTCGGTGTCCACCGACACGCACTTCGCGCACAAGGCCTGGCACGACACGTCCGAAGCCATCAAGAAGGTCAACTATCCGATGATCGGTGATCCCACCCACCAGCTGTCGCGCAATTTCGATGTTCTGATCGAAGAAGAAGGCGTGGCGCTGCGGGGCACGTTCGTGGTCAATCCGGCCGGCGAAATCAAGGTGCTCGAAATCCATGACAACGGCATCGGCCGTGACGCCTCCGAGCTCCTGCGCAAGGTCAAGGCGGCGCAGTATATTGCGGCGCATCCCGGTGAAGTATGCCCGGCCAAGTGGGAAGAGGGCGCGAAGACGCTGAAGCCGTCGCTGGATCTGGTGGGCAAGATCTAAGTCAGCCATATTTATACAAAGGGGACCGCCATGCTGGACGCCAATCTGAAAGCACAATTAGCCACGTATCTCGAGCGCGTCACTCAGGCGCTCGAACTGCGTGCCGCCTTGGGTGACGATGCCGGTTCGCGCGAGCTGCAGGCCTTTCTCGAAGAGATTGCAGCGCTGTCCGGCCAAATCACGCTGGTGCAGGCCGAGGCGCCCGATGGTCGGGTGCCCTCGTTCGAAATCGCGCGCGCAGGCTCCGACATCGGCGTGCGTTTTGCCGGCATTCCCCTGGGGCACGAATTCACTTCGCTGGTATTGGCCTTGCTGCAAGTGGGCGGGCATCCCCCCCGGCTGGACGACGACGTCATCGAGCAGATCCGGGCCTTGCCGGGCGATTACCACTTCGAGACCTTCTTTTCGCTGTCCTGCCAGAATTGCCCGGATGTCGTGCAGGCCCTGAATGCCATGTCGGTCATCAACCCGCGCATCCGGCACGTCGCCATCGATGGCGCACATTTCCAGGACGAGGTTCAGGCTCGCGAGATTCTTTCCGTGCCAGCCGTGTTCCTCGATGGTGCGCTGTTCCACCAGGGGCGCGCCGGGGTTGAAGAATTGCTGGCCCTGCTCGATGCGGGTGATGACGAGGCCAAGGTCCAGGCGCTGAATGCACGCGAGCCATTCGACGTGCTGGTCGTCGGCGGCGGCCCCGCAGGCGCGGCGGCGGCTGTGTATGCCGCACGCAAGGGGATCCGCACGGGTGTGGTGGCGGAACGCTTTGGCGGCCAGGTGCTGGATACCATGGCCATAGAAAACTACATCTCCATCCTCGAAACCGAAGGGCCCAAGTTTGGCGTGGCGCTCGAGCAGCACGTCAAGGCCTACGAGGTGGACATCATGAACCTGCAGCAGGCACGCCGGCTGATACCTGGCCAGCCGGTGCAGGTCGAGCTGGCCAATGGCGCCGTGCTCAAGGCGAAAAGCGTGATTCTTTCCACGGGTGCGCGCTGGCGCCAGATCAACGTGCCCGGAGAGGACGAATACCGCAATCGCGGCGTGGCATACTGCCCGCACTGCGACGGCCCCCTGTTCAAAGGCAAGCGCACAGCCGTGATCGGTGGCGGCAACTCTGGCGTGGAGGCGGCAATCGACCTGGCGGGTCTGGTGGGGCATGTCACGCTGATCGAATTCGACCACGCGCTGCGGGCCGATGACGTGTTGCAGCGCAAGCTGCGCAGCCTGCCCAATGTCACGATCCTCACGTCGGCACAAACGACCGAAATCCACGGGGATGGCAAGCGGGTCACCCACCTGAGCTACAAAGACCGCAACACCGGGGCGATGCATCAGGTCGATCTCGAAGGGGTCTTCATCCAGATTGGCCTGGTGCCCAACACCGAGTGGCTCAAGGGGGTTGTCGATCTGTCGCCGCATGGTGAGATCCTGGTGGATGCGCGAGGCCAGACCTCCGTGCCCGGGGTCTTCGCGGCGGGCGATGTGACCACCGTGCCGTACAAGCAGATCATCATCGCCGCCGGCGAAGGCGCCAAGGCCGCATTGGCTGCTTTCGACTACCTGATCCGCAGCTCGGTGGAGACGTCCGAGGCCGCCTGAGGGCAGTCTTGCGTGGGCATGGGGCCTTTTCGTGCGCCTGGCTTCGGGCATGGGCAAGGGCACGATCTGCACGCTGCGCCGGCCTGAAATCAGGGTTAACCCTTTTGGAGCCGCAGCGATCACTCAGTAGAATTGGCCATCTCTCCCGTCCCGCACGACACCTGGATCCATCCATGCCCCCTCGCCTGGCTCTGCACCGCATCAGCAAGCGCTATCCTGCCGTACTGGCCAATGACGCCGTCGATCTGGCGGTCGAACCTGGGGAAATCCATGCGGTGCTGGGTGAAAATGGCGCCGGCAAGTCCACGCTGATGAAGATCATCTATGGGGTGGTGCGCCCGGATGCCGGCGAGATTCACTGGGATGGCCAGCCCGTACAGGTCGACAATCCCGCAGCGGCCCGTGCGTTGGGGCTGGGCATGGTATTCCAGCATTTTTCATTGTTCGATACGCTCACGGTGGTCGAGAACATCGCACTGGGCCTGCCACCCGGTACGCCGCTGCCCACGCTGGCGGGGCAGATCACTGAAACGGCGCGCCAGTACGGGCTCGAAGTGGAACCTCTAAGACATGTGCATACCTTGTCGGTCGGTGAACGGCAGCGTGTCGAGATCGTACGTGCCTTGCTTGGCAAGCCGCGGCTGCTGATCCTGGACGAGCCCACTTCCGTCCTTACGCCGCAAGCCGTTCAGCGCCTGTTCGACGTCTTGCGGCAGTTGGCCAGCGAAGGTTGCAGCATCCTCTACATCAGCCACAAACTCGACGAAATCCGCGCGCTGTGCCATCGCTGCACGGTCATGCGTGCGGGCAAGGTCACCGGGGTCTGCGACCCGCGCGAGGAAACCGAAGCCAGTCTGTCGCGCCTCATGATAGGGGCCGATCTGCCGGTCCCTGTGCGCCAGAGCCGCGCGCCCGGGCCGCTGCGCCTGCAGGTGCAAGGGCTGGATCTCGAGCGCGCGCATCCGTTCGCCACCCGCCTCGAGCACATCCACTTCGGCCTGCATGAGGGCGAGATCCTGGGTGTTGCCGGCGTGTCTGGCAATGGTCAGCAAGAACTCATGGGGGTGCTGTCCGGCGAAGACACCCGAGCGCGGCCCGACAGCATCGTGCTCGATGGTCAGGCCATGGGGCAGCGGCCAGTCTCCTGGCGTCGCGAACACGGCATGGCATTCGTGCCCGAAGAACGGCTGGGGCGGGGTGCCGTACCCGAGCTCAGTCTGGGCCGTAATCTGCTGCTGACCCATCAGGGGCCGAACACCGTACGTCGCGGCTGGATCCGCGAGGGCGCCGTGCACCGTCTCACAACGGACGTCATCCGGCGGTTTGGCGTGAAGGCGCCCGGGCCGCAGGCACAGGCAGGCAGTCTTTCGGGGGGCAATCTACAAAAATACATCGTAGGTCGCGAGGTGATCGCGGCGCCGCGCGTCCTGATCATCGCGCAGCCCACCTGGGGGGTCGACGTCGGTGCGGCCGCCCGCATCCGCAATGAATTGCTGGCCTTGCGCGAGGCAGGCTGTGCCCTGCTGCTGATCTCCGAAGAGCTGGACGAACTCCTCGAGCTCTCCGACCGCCTGGTGGTCATGGCCAAGGGGCGCATGTCGCCGGCGTTGTCCCGCAGCGAAGCTACGCGCGCGCAGATCGGCCAGTGGATGAGTGGCCTGTGGCCAGGGGCCGGTGACCTGGCCGCCTCATCTGGTGCGGCGGCGCCCGGGGTGCAGCATGCTTGAATTGGTGCCGCGTGCCGAGCCTTCTCGGCGCATGCTGTGGCTGTCGCCTTTGCTGGCCTTGCTGCTGACGGCCTTGTGCGGTGCGCTGATGTTCATCGGCGTCGGCAAGTCTCCCGTCCAGGGGCTGCATGTGCTGCTTGTTGCTCCGTTGTCCAGCCTGCAGGGCTGGGCCGAGATCGGGGTCAAAATGGCACCGCTTTTATTGTGTGCCATCGGCTTGGCACTGTGCTTTCGTGCCAACGTGTTCAACATCGGCGCCGAAGGCCAGCTGGTCGTGGGCTCGATCGCGGCGTCGGCCTTTGTCCTGACTTTCGATGACGGGAGCGGCGGGCAGGGCGGCTGGCTGATGATTGCGCTGGCCGTCCTGGCCGGCGCAGTCGGCGGCGCTTTTTGGGCGAGCATCGTGGCCTGGCTGCGGGATCGCTTTCATGCCAATGAAATCCTGGTGTCGCTGATGCTGGTCTATGTGGCCGAACTGCTCCTCAGTTATTTGGTACATGGCGTGATGCGCGACCCGGATGGCTTTGGTTTTCCGCAGTCACGCATGTTCGATGACGACTTTCTCCTGCCCATCCTGCCCGGTACACGATTGCACGTGGGGATTATCCTGGCGGGGCTGGTGGCGTTGTGGGCGTGGCTGTTTCTCGCTCGCCTGCTGGCCGGTTTTCGCCTCACGGTAGGGGGGCTGGCGCCGCTGGCGGCCCGTTATGCCGGGTTTTCTTCGCGCCGTGCGCTGTGGGGCTGCCTGCTGGGTTCGGGGGCGCTGGCGGGGGTGGCGGGCGCCTGTGAAGTCATGGGTCCGATCGGCCAGCTGACGCCGTCGGTATCGCCAGGTTACGGCTTTGCCGCCATCATCGTGGCATTCGTGGGCAGGCTGCATCCGATTGGTGTCATTTTTGCCAGCTTCATCATGGCTCTCTTCTATATCGGCGGCGAACTCTCACAGACCCGGCTGGGTATGCCCAGTGCGATCACCGGCATCTTCCAGGGGATTCTCCTGTTTTCCCTGTTGGCTTGTGACGTGCTGATTCATCAACGCTTGCGCTGGAGGTCCTGAGGCCATGGATGCACTGGCTCCACTGATCGCAGCCGCCATGATGGCGGGCACGCCCCTGATGCTCGCCGCATTGGGCCTGCTGGTCAACGAGAAGTCCGGCGTCATCAATCTGGGTTCCGAGGGGATGATGCTGGTTGCGGCGGCATTGGGCTTTGCCGTGGCGGTAGAAAGTGGCAGTGTGCTTGCCGGTTTCGTCGCCGGGGCCCTGGCAGGTGCCGTCATGGCTGGCGGGTTCGCCTGGCTGGTCGTCTGGCTCAGTGCCAATCAGATCGCCTGTGGCCTGGCGCTGTCGATCTTCGGGGTCGGCGTGTCGGCTTCTATTGGCCTGCCCTATGTCGGTGCCACGCTCAAGGCGTCGTCATGGGCGGTTCCAGGGTTGTCCGACATCCCGTTCCTGGGCAAGGCGCTGTTCCAGCAGCACCCGCTGGTCTACGCGACCGTCGCACTGGCCGTGGGCTTGAGCTGGTTCCTATATCGTACGCGGGCCGGTCTGGTCCTGCGCGCTGTCGGCGAATCGCCCGAGTCGGCCCATGCCCTGGGCTATCCGGTGCGGCGCATTCGCCTGGCCGCGTTGCTGTTCGGTGGCGCGTGCTGCGGCCTGGCGGGCGCGTTCATGTCCCTCGTGTATACCCCGATGTGGGTTGAAAACATGGTCGCGGGACGCGGCTGGATCGCATTGGCACTGACCCCATTCGCGACCTGGCGGCCCATGCGTGTCCTGGTGGGGGCCTATCTGTTCGGCGGCATCACTATACTGACCTTTCACATGCAGGCACTTGGGGTGCCCATTGCATCGCAGCTGCTGTCCATGCTGCCCTACCTGGCCACGATTCTCGTGCTCGTCCTCATTTCGCGCAATGTGGACTGGATCCGTATCAACATGCCCGCATCCTTGGGCCGCGCGTTCATTCCCAACCGCTGATCATTTCATTACGGAGATCTCATTCATGAAATCCTTACGTTTGCGTCATGTCTTCGCAGCCGCCGTCACGGCCACGGCCTGCCTGTGGGCTGCCGGCCCGGCCATGGCCGAAGAACCCCTCAAAATTGGTTTCGTGTATGTCAGCCCGATCGGCGAGGCCGGCTGGACCTGGCAGCAGGACCTGGGCCGCAAGTACATGCTCGAGCAGCTTGGCGACCGCGTGATCACCCAGGTCGTGGAAGACGTACCCGAGGGCGCCGATGCCGAGCGCGTGATTCGCGACCTGGCTCAGCAGGGCAATCAGCTGATCTTCACGACATCATTCGGCTACATGAATCCCACCATCAAGGTGGCGAAGCAGTTTCCGGACGTCAAGTTCGTGCACTCGACCGGGTACAAGACGGCACCCAACGTCGGCACGACCAACGCCCGCTTCTATCAATCCCGCTACATGGCCGGTGTCCTGGCTGGACACAAGACCGATACCGGCGTGGTCGGCTATGTGGGCGCCTATCCGATCCCCGAAGTCCTGCAGGGGATCAACGCATTCACGCGGGGCCTGCGTAGCGTCAAGCCGGATGCCGAAGTTCGCGTGATCATGGTCAACAGCTGGTTTGATCCGGGCAAAGAGCGCGATGCCGCCCTGGCCCTGCTCGATCAGGGTGCGGATATCGTCACCCACCACACTGACTCCACGGCCACGGTCCAGGCTGCCGAAGAGCGGGGCAAGCGCGCTATTGCGTATCATTCAGACATGCAGAAGTTCGGTCCTACCGCTCAATTGGGGGCGGTGACCCATCATTGGGGGCCTTATTTCACCCGCACCGCGCAGGCCGTGCTGGACGGCACCTGGAAGCCGGATCAGTTGTGGGGGGGCTTCAAAGAAGGCATGGTCGATCTGGAAGGTTTTGGTGCGGATGTCGGCGATGATCTCCAGGCCAAGCTCAAGACCATGGAAGAAGACATCGCCAGCGGTCAGCTCAACCCCTTTGCCGCGCCGATCAAGACCAATGACGGTCGCGTGGTATTGGCGGAAGGCGCCCTGGATGACGACGGGTTGAATGCCATGGACTACTATGTCGAAGGGGTCGTTGGCAAGCTCAACAAGAGCTAAGCGCAAGAGCTGAACACTTGGGCTAGGCGCCCCGGGGGCGCGGGATCGACCAGGTGCTGATGACCTGCGCCACTGGATCCCCGCCCCCGTCGGGCAACAACAGAGCCTCACCGGCCGTCATGCGGCCGGTTTTCAATATCCGGGCTTCGGCCACGATGCCTCCGGATGGCGCACCGCGCAGGAAATTGATCGTCAGGCTTGCCGTCACGGCTTCTGCGGCGCCGGTGGCGCCTACGATGGCTGCGTACAGGGCCAGGTCGGCCAGGCCCATCAGCATGGGGCCGGCCACGATCCCGCCCAGGCGTTGGTTGTCCGGATTGGGCGGCAGGCGCAGCCGCGCCCATCCGTGGCCGATTTCCTGTATGTCTGCACGCAGTATCTTCGAAAACGGGTGCTGCCGGTCGAGCAGGTCCTGGAATGCTTCGGGCGTGATGCAGGGAACCGGTTGCGGATGAGCCATGGCAAGAAGGTCGTGGATGGTTGTCGATCGAAATTAATGGGCAAGATGCCCATGAGAGGCCCATAGTACACTGCGCCGTGCGCATCGTGGGTGTGGCCGATTAACCGCCGGAATGGTCCGGCAGCGCGGTCTGCAGCGCCTGCGGGCTCGATGTCTGGCAGCGGGCTGTCTCGAAAAAACCCAGCAGCGCGCGGTTGAAGGCGCGTGGGTTGGCCAGGTTCATGCCGTGCGCCGCCATGGCAATACGCGTACGCCTGGCATTGGGCACAAGCCGCTCCAGGCGTTCTAGCCGCTGCCCGTATTTTGCAGGGCTCTGGGCGCCGCCGATCAGCAGGACCGGTAGGGCCAGCCGGGCCATTTCGGCATCCGTGATCACCAGGCGTTGCTCTTGCACCTGGGACAGCAGGGTCATGGCGTTGTCTTGGGCCATTTCCTTGAACCAGGGCACCATTTTGCGCCAGGTATCGGCCCCGTTCACGGTGTCCACGAATTCCGCCAGTGCCGCTGTGGTATCACCTTGCTGCAAGGTGATGGCGGTCTGCGCGTAGAAGGGCGGGCTTTCCGGCTCGTCGGCGAACCGGAAGCCAGGGTCGGCCAGCGTGAGGCTGCGACAGAGCCCGGGCGCCTGGCGCACCAGGGCCCAGGCGACCTCGGCACCGCGAGAATGGCCCACGATATGCGCGGCGCCGCAATCCAGGGCGTGCAGGAGTTCCTGCAGGTCGCGCGCGTGCGCCATGACACCATAGCCTTTCTGGGGATGGCGCCCGACGGCGGGCCAGCACCCGCGCAAACTGGGCGCGATGATGGTATGGCCGGGTTGCAGTGCCGCGATCTGCCAGCGCCAATAGCGATAATCACACAAAGAGCCGTGGATCAATAGCACTGGGTCGCCTTGGCCGGCCTGGACATAGTGCAGGGGCCCCGACGACAGCGTGCGGATCCGGACGGCCTCGCCGATATCCGCGCCGGGCCCGTGTCGTGCGCTGGACCCGGAAGCCATCAAAGCAGCTTGATGCGGTTGCGCGCGGTTTCGGCGGCCGAGCTGCCCGGGTAGTCGTCCAGGATACGCTGCAGGCTGGCTTTGGCCCCTTTCATGTCGTTCAGCTCGATCTGGCTGATGGCCGCCACCAGCAGCGCGTCGGGTGCGTGGGGATCATTCGGATGTTGCTGAACCAACGTGTTCATTGATTTGACTGAATCGGCAAAGCGCTTCGAGGCGTACTGGCTGCTGCCCAGGTAAAACAGTGCATCACCGATCATGGGGCTATCGGGATAAGAACCCACGAAACTGGCAAAGCCGGAGGCCGCCTCGGCATAGCGGCCATTCCGGTAAAGATCGGCCGCGGCCTCGTAGACGGCCCGCTGCTGAGGGTCTGCGCCTGCGGACGCTTGTGGGCCCGCGGCCCGTTGCGCAGCAGCAGGCCGACCGCCGATTTCCTCGATGCGGCCGCGCAGGGCAGCGACTTCCTGCTGCAGCTGGTCCATCTGGTTGGACAGCTGGATGCGTGCTTGCTGGCTTTGTTCGTTCATCTGCTTGATTTGTGCCCTGAGCTCGATGATGGCGCGGCGTGCTTCGTCGTCCGAAAACGCCTGGGCTGCCGGGCTGAGCAGGGACAGGGCCAATACGAGCACGCTGGCTCGCGCGGAGAGGGGCAAATAGGCTGTAAGCATGTCGGTTCCAAAGAAAAACGCCGCAGCACGACTGCCGCGGCGCCAGTGCTGCCCGACCGTGATCAACGCAGATAGTTGAAGTCGGCGCGACGGTTTTCGGCGTAATCGGCTTCGGTGTTGCCCAATGCCTTGGGACGTTCCTTGCCGAAGCTGATGGCTTCAACCTGGTTTGCATTGACACCCAGCAGCGTCATCATGCGCGCCACGGCATCCGAGCGGCGCTGGCCCAAGGCCAGATTATATTCTGTACTTCCCCGGGCGTCTGTATTGCCTTCGACCCGCACGTTTTGCCCTGGATGGCTGGTCAGGTAGCCCGAATGCATTTCGACGACACCCCGGTACTGGTCGGGCACGGTATAGCTGTCGAATTCAAAGTACACCGACCGCTGCTGCGCAAGGGGGCTCTGAGGGTTGAATGGATCCATGACCTGGCCGGTGGATACCGACGAATCCATGCCGCTGCCGGCACCGTTTTCGTCCAGCGGCACCGAGCTGCAGGCGGCCAATGCCCCTACAGCAGCGGCGATGGTCAAGGTCCGGATAATGCGCGAGCTCATTTGAAGTCCTTTTGAAAGAGTCACACGGAAAAATCAGTGGGTGAATGGGCCCCAGGCGGGTTCACTGACTTTGCCGTTGAGCACTGAAAGAGTCTGGTGAACGCGTCCATCGATCGACGTGACCGCCAGCACGCTGCGCCCATTCTGGATAGCACTATAGAGTGCCTGCATGCCATTGGGTGCATAGCTGGGGGATTGGTCATCAGGCCCGTCCGTGAGTATTTGCTCGGTGCCTGAGAACAAACCAAGGGTGGCGAGCCTGAAGGCGCCATTGCTTCGAGTAACGTACAACAGTTGCTGGCCGTCTGGCGAGACCTTGGGTGAGATATTGTAACTTCCCGAAAAGGTCAGGCGCTGTGCATCGCCGCCGTCGGCCGCCACCTTGTATATCTGCGGACTGCCCCCCCGGTCGCTGGTGAACACCAGGTACTGGCCGTCCGGTGCGTAGCTGGGTTCGGTGTCGATCAGTGGCGAGCGCATCAGACGGCGCAGGTCGGATCCGTCGGTGTTGATGGTGTAGATCTGCGAAATGCCATCCTTGGAGAGTACGATGGCCAGCTTCTGGCCGTTGGGCGACCAGGCCGGTGCGCTGTTGTTGCCCTTGAAGTTGGAGACGGGCTGGCGCTGGCCGGTCGCCAGCGTTTGGATGTAGATGACTGACTTGCCCGACTCGAAACTGACGTAGGCGAGCTGCTTGCCGTCGGGCGACCAGGCGGGTGAAATGATGGGGTGTTTGGAGCGCAGCATGACCTGCGGGTTCTGGCCATCCGCATCCGCAATTTGTAACTCATAATTGTTGCCTGCCTGCAACACGTAGGCGATTCGCGTCGAAAACACACCACGAATACCGGTGATTTTTTCGTAGATGCGGTCTGCAATCTGGTGGGCGATGCGCCGCATATCCGACTCGGTGCCGTCGATCGAGGCCTGGTCGAGTTCGGCCTTGCGCACGTTGTCGACCAGCCGGTATTCGAATGTATAGTGATCGCCGCTTTGCGACACGGAACCGTAGGCCAGATAGTCTGCGCCGCGTCCTTGCCAGCTTGCGTAATCGATGGTGCTGCCGGCGTCGAGCGAGGCACCCGACGTGCCGATCAGGCGAAATTGCCCGGAGCGTGTGAGATCCGCGCGGATCACCTCGGGCACCATGTTCGCGTTTGCCGAACCGGAAAAGTCAGCGATGGCAATGGGGTACTGAGTGGCGCCGACGCCCGAGATATCGACACGCAACTGCGCTGTCGCGACCCCCGACAGCCCCAGGGCCAGCAACAGGGTCAGGGCCAGCCCGACAGCGTACCGCCAAAAGTGTCTTGTGAATCCGTCCATGGTCAACGACCTCCTTGATCATACATCCGGTAATCTACATCAATATACGATGGATATTTGCCGCCGGGCGGCTTGGGGAAGGGTGAGCACGCCAGAATGCCCTTTTGGACGGCGCCATCAAAACGTGAAATTCCAGAGGAACGGATCAGTTCGACCTGACGTACCTGCCCGTTGCTTTCCAGGTGAACCCGGAACAGACTGGTTGGGTTTTGCGTGCCGGTTTGTGCCGGGACATTGTAGATGACGCCGGGCTGCACGCACGCCCGGATTTTTGCAGCATAGCCATCGTTGCCACCGCCACCGCGTTGGTTGCGGTTGGCATTGCCATCCGGGATACCGGCGGCTTGCAGGGCATCACTGCGCAAGGCTTCCAGGGCTTCGCGACGGGCGGCTGCTTCCTTGGCCGCTTTCTCCTTTGCAGCCTTTTCTTTCGCCGCCTTCTCGGCAGCGGCCTTCTCGGCAGCGGCTTTCTCGGCAGCGGCTTTCTCGGCAGCGGCCTTCTCGGCAGCGGCCTTCTCGGCAGCGGCCTTCTCGGCAGCCGCCTTCTCAGCGGCGGCTTTCTCAGCGGCGGCCTTCTCGGCAGCGGCTTTCTCGGCAGCCACTTTCTCGGCAGCCGCTTTCTCAGCGGCGGCCTTCTCAGCGGCGGCCTTCTCGGCAGCGGCCTTCTCGGCAGCGGCCTTCTCGGCAGCGGCTTTCTCGGCGGCGGCCTTCTCGGCAGCGGCTTTCTCAGCAGCCGCTTTCTCGGCAGCGGCCTTCTCCGCAGCGGCTCTCTCGGCCGCCGCCTTTTCTTCGGCTTCACGGGCAGCCTGTTCGGCCAGCCTGCGCTCCATTTCCTCGCGTGCTTTGCGCTCTTTGGCCAAAGCGATCTCCGCCTCTTCGCGCGCCTGTGCGGCTGCCCGTGCTTCCGCCAGGGCTTTTTCGACCTGCGCTTCGTGCTCGAGCGCCTGCTGGGCAGCATGGGCTGCGGCCTGCTGAGCCAGCGCTTGTTGCTGGGCCAGCTCGGCCGCCAGTTCTGCACTTCTGTCGGGCTCTGGCTCGGGCTCTGGCTCGGGGACCTGCTCTGGTTCGGGGTCCACTTCTGGCGCGGGCTCGGTTTCAGGTTCGGGTTCGGGCTCGGATAGCGGTTCGGGTTCCGGCTCCGATGTATTGACTTCGGGTAGGTCCGTAGGAACCGCCGTGTCCGTGCCTCGGGCCCACAATTCGACCTGGACGGGGCCGGGATTATCGGGTGCACTGGCAAACCCGAACACCATGAGCAGGATCAGCAGGCCATGCGCGAGCAGCGAGAGCAATACGCCGTACTGGTCATCGCGAGGGGGGCGCTGAGCGCGCTTGCGTTGGACGAGATCTGGATCGGGCTGAGTCATGAAGCAGGCGTGGCCATCGGGGTGCCTCAGGGGCGTGCCTGGGCATTCTGGTTGACCAGCAGGCCCAGGCGGGCGACGCCCGCGTCACGCAGTTGGTCCATGATGTGCATGACTGTTTCGTAGGGCACCTGGCCATCGGCCGATATCACAACGGGTGCGTCCGGCGCGGCCAATGCCTGGATCTCGGCGGGCAGGTTGGCCTTGTCCACTGGCCGGAACGCAGCCGAACCTTCGCGCAGCCGAACTGCCAGGCGCCCTTGGGCGTCGATCTGGACTTCTACCGGTGTGAGCGGGACTTCCGAAGCCGTGCCTACTGTGGGCAATTCGATCTGCCCTGGCGTGATCATCGGCGCCGTCACCATGAAGATGACCAGCAGCACGAGCATGACATCGATGTACGGTACGACGTTGATGTCATTGTTCAGGCGCCGGCGGCGGCGATTGTTCAATGTGTTCATCAGTGCACCTGTCGCTGCAGGATGTTCAGGAATTCGTCCATGAAGCTTTCAAAACGCATGGCCAGCCTGTCGATCTTGCTGGTATAGCGGTTGTACGCCAGTACGGCGGGTATGGCCGCAAACAAGCCGATGGCGGTCGCGATCAGCGCTTCGGCAATACCGGGGGCTACGGCGGCCAAGGTCGCCTGCTGCATCGTGGACAGGCCCATGAACGCGTGCATGATGCCCCACACCGTACCGAGCAAGCCGACATACGGGCTGACCGATCCGGTCGATGCGAGGAAATTGAGATGGGTTTCGAGGCTGTCCATCTCGCGTTGAAAAGCCGCCTTCATGGCTCTGCGTGGCGTATCGAGCAAGGTGTCGCCGCGGCTTTGTGCCCGACGGGCTTTAAGGTATTCTGTCATGCCCGAATCAAAGATGCGCGCCAAGGCGCCATACTCGCTGCGCCGGCTGGCGATGGCCTGCTGCAGAACGGTGAGATCGCCCCCCGCCCAGAAATCTTCCTCGAACCGGCTGGTTTGTGCATCAGCCCGTTTCAGTGCCGACCACTTACTGAAAATGAAGGCCCACGACACGATCGAGGCGATCAGCAAAAGCAGCATGACCAGTTGGACGGGCAGACTGGCATTGCCCATGAGGGAAAGCAGCGACAGATCGCTAGTGGCTTGCATTTGGTTACTGTGCCTTGTGCAAAAGAATGCGTAGGGTAGCGGGAATACGCACGGGTTTGAAGCTGCCGGCGTTCACGGTGCAGACTTGGATCTGGCCGTCCGCCAGTATGGTGCCGTCGCGACACGCCTGCTGCTCGAACAGCATCGAGGACGCCCCCAGTTCGCTCATGCGTGTACGGATCGTGAGACGGTCATCAAGACGCGCGGGTTGCCGCCAGGCCATGTCCGCGCGCCGGACTACAAACAATAAGTGTTCTTGTATCGCAAGCATGCGTTGATCAAGCCCGAGCGCGCGCAGCCATTCGGTACGGGCGCGCTCGAAGAACTTGAGGTAATTGGCATAGTACACGACACCCCCGGTGTCGGTATCCTCGTAATATACGCGAACGGGCCATTCGGTGTAACGGGCAGGTGTGTCGGCGGACATGATTTTGGTGAGGCCTTGTGACAGGCCGCGGCCTGGGCGCCGCGGCCGGGTTCAGGGGGTGTCCTGAAGGCGGCTTGCCTTCAGCCGTTGCAGGATGTGGCCCAGTGCCTGGTCGACGGGTATTGCTTCGGCCTGGGCGTCCGTGCGGGCCTGGATCTCGACCGCGCCGGCCTTCAGGCTGCGCTCTCCCAGGGTGGCCCGCAGGGGTACGCCAATGAGTTCCCAATCCGCGAACATCACACCCGGACGGATATCGCGATCATCCAGAATCACGTCTACGCCTTCGGCGAGCAGATTTTGGTACAGACGGTCGGCTGCCGCTCGCACGGCGTCGCTTTTACCCAGCCCGATGGGGCAGATCACCACTTCGAAGGGCGCGATGGCGAGCGGCCAGATCATGCCCCGGTCATCGTGGTTCTGTTCGATGGCCGCAGCGGCAATGCGGCTGACGCCGATTCCGTAACAGCCCATCTGGAGCACGGTCGGTTTGCCGTCCGAATCCAGAAAGGTGGCGTTCAAGGCCTGGGAGTACTTGTCGCCCAGGAAGAATACGTGGCCGACTTCGATGCCCCGTTGAATGGCAAGCGTGCCGCCCTCTGGGGCGGGATCGCCCGCCACCACGTTGCGCAGATCCGCGATCAGGTCGGGCTCCGGGAGATCGCGCCCCCAGTTGACCCCGCTGAGATGGTAGCCGGCCTCGTTGGCGCCACAGACGAAATTGCCCATTCGCGCCACTGTGGTGTCCGCCACGACCGTGATGGCCCCCGGGGTCAGCCCGACCGGACCCAGGTAGCCGGGCTCGCACCCGAAGGTCGTCAGGATCTCGTCTTCGGTGGCCATGCGCCAACCGTTCTCCAGGCCGGGCAGCTTGCCGATCTTGGTTTCGTTGGCGTCGTGGTCACCGCGGACCAGCAGGAGCCACAGACGAGCCTCTGCGCCGGGCTGCTCGCCGGCCAGCACGATGGCCTTGACCGTGCGTGCAAGCGGCAGCCCCAGCTGGGTGGCCACGATATCGCACTTGGGCGCATTCGGTGTCGCGCGTTTTTCGAGGGGGACCTCTGCCGCCTCGCGCGCCGGCAGCAGGCAGGGCGCATCCGCCAGTTCGATGTTGGCCGCGTAGTCCGTCTTCGGGTTGTAGACGATCAGGTCTTCGCCCGTCTCTGCAATGACCTGGAATTCATGGCTGCGCGTGCCGCCGATCGAACCTGTGTCGGCTGCGACGGCCCGGAAATTCAGGCCCAGGCGGGTGAAGATGCGCTGATAGGCTTCATACATGCGCTCATAGCTGAGAAGGGCTTCTTGCTCGTTGCGGTCGAATGAGTAGGCATCCTTCATGATGAACTCGCGGCCCCGCATCAGGCCGAAGCGGGGGCGGCGCTCGTCGCGGAATTTCGTCTGGATGTGGTAGAAATTCAGCGGCAACTGGCGCCAGCTGTGGATCTCGTTGCGCGCGATGTCGGTGATGACTTCTTCAGACGTGGGCTGGAGCACGAAATCCCTGTCATGCCGGTCATGCAGACGCAGCAGTTCGGGGCCGTATTCTTCCCAGCGCCCCGATTCCTGCCAGAGCTCGGCGGGCTGCACCACGGGCATGAGCAGCTCGATGGCCCCTGCACGGTTCATCTCTTCGCGGATGATGGCTTCGATCTTGCGAAGGACCTTGAGGCCCATCGGCATGTAGGTGTAGATGCCCCCCGCGATCTTGCGGATCATGCCTGCCCGGGTCATGAGCTGATGGCTGACGACTTCGGCCTCGGCCGGGGCTTCTTTCAGGGTATTCAGATGGTACTGGCTGGCGCGCATGGTCGGGATCCCGGTAGGTACGTATAATCGACGGTAATTGTATTGAATTCATGGCAGAGGTGGCCCATGCTGGATCGAGAAGGCTACCGTCCCAATGTCGGCATCATTCTGGTCAACCGCAAAAACCAGGTGTTCTGGGGCAAGCGCATCAAGGAGCATGCCTGGCAGTTCCCCCAAGGGGGCATCAAACAGGGTGAATCGCCCGTACAGGCGATGTACCGGGAACTGCACGAAGAAACCGGTCTGCAGGCCGAACACGTACGCATTCTGGGGCGGACACGAGACTGGCTGCGTTACGACGTACCCGATCATTATGTCCGGCGCGAACTGCGCGGTCATTATCGCGGGCAGAAGCAAATCTGGTTTCTTTTGCGCATGGTGGGGCGCGATTGCGACGTCAGCCTGCGGGCGACATCCACCCCCGAATTCGACGCCTGGCGTTGGAACACGTACTGGGTCCCCCTCGATGCCGTCATAGAATTCAAGCGCGACGTCTATTCACGGGCGCTGCACGAGCTCTCGGGTTTGCTGTTTGCCCGCGGGCAGGAAAATCGCTATCTGCGGCACCATCGGCGCCCTGAAGGGGCCATGCCGGCGCCCCCCCCATCGGCTCACACCAAGGTCTGAAGGCATGCTACAGGATCTAGACAAACTGGCTACCCGCATTCGGCAGGTCGTGGCGTTGCTGCAGCAGGCACGCTCCGAGTCCGAAACCCGCGCGGCCCGCATCGCCGAACTCGAACACCGGTGTCGGGACATGCAGGAACAGGCTGCTCGCGACAGCAAGGCCCTGGCCCTGGCCAATAAGCAACTGGCCGAGCACGAACAGGGTCTTCAGGCCGCGCGCCTCGAATCCGACCGGGTCCGCCAAGACCTCGAAAGCCGCCTGCAGGATCACCAGGGCCGGTCCCAGGCCCTGCAGAACCAGCTCGATCGCACCGTCACCGAGCGCGACCGTCTGATCGACGTCGCCACCGGCGCACAGCAACAGATCGAGCTCATCCTCGAACGCCTCCCGGGCGCGGAGAACTGATCATGGAACGCGTGGATGTCACCATCCTGGGGCGCGACTACTCTCTGGCCTGCCCCGCCGACGAAAAACCCGCTTTGCTGGCCGCCGTGCGTCTGGTCGATCAGCGCATGCAGACCGTCAAGCAATCGGGCAAGGTCGGCAGCACCGAGCGCATTGCGGTGATGGCGGCCATACAGATCGCCAACGAACTGCTCGCCATGCGCGCACCCGATGGCCCGCTGGGGCAACTTGCCTTGGGCGATTTCAAGAGTAAAATTGAAGACATGAACGGTTTGCTCGATCAGGTTCCGGGCCTCACCGTTTAAAAGGCTTTTCACACCCAGCGTGTTCGGTGGGTGTTCGATCAAGTCCCTGCCGTGTTCGTGACCAGGCCTATCATTCCTTGAACCAATGCTTAAGGCATCGGTTGCCGGATTGACAGGCGGGTGAGCTTCCTTCACCTGGATAGCCCAAAACCTGGCTGATGGCGACCACCGTGAACCTCCGGTTCCGGGATGCCGGCCTTGACGGCACAGGCGGGGCATTTTTCAGTGCTGTGTGGCGTGCGCCAGCGAAACGGCATATTTTGTACGCGGTCCCGTCGCACACGTGCGGCGGGTCCTTGTTTTCAGGATCCCCATGAAATCGTTCCTCTACAGACACCGTCATATTGGCTTGTGGCTGGCAGCGCTTGCCCTGCTGGCGCCGCTTGCCGTGCAGGCGCGTGATCGCGGCCCGCAGCAGCCGCTCGCCAACCTGTCGGCCGAGGCCAGCGCCGAAGTCGATCAAGACACCGTGCAGATCACTTTGGTGGCCGAACTCGCGGGTTCCTCGCAGGGGGCGGTGGCCGAGCAGCTCAACCAACGGCTGGATGGGGTCATGAAGGCCGTCTCCGGCCATGAAGGCATCGCCGCACACAGCGGCAGCTACCGCCTATGGCCGTCCACGGATCGGGACGGGCGCATCACCGAATGGCGGGGCAGGGCCGAAATCATCCTCACTTCCCAGGATTTTCCACGGGTGTCCGGGCTGGCTGCCGAGCAGGCCGAATACATGGCCATTGGCGGGTTGTATTTCTCTGTCTCCGAAGCCCGGCAGGCAGCGACCGAGCAGGCGCTGCTCGGGCAGGCCGTCAAGGCCTTCCGGGCCCGCGCCGAGGCGCTCACCGACGCGCTGGGCTTCGCCGGCTATCGTTTGCGTACTATCGATCTCTCGGGCGCCGGGCGCTTCCAGCCCATGCCGGGGCCTGCCCGTATGCTGAGCATGGCCGCCGATGCCGCCCCCGCGCCGGTCGAAGGCGGAAAAGAACGTGTCACCGTGTCGGTCAGTGGGTCGATCGCCTTGCTGACCAAAAAAACAGGATCGCCCCAATAAGGATCATGGGTACAGACAAAATCTGGCCCATCGAGAACCCGGCGAACAGGCCCAGGAAGTCATCGGGCTCGCGGGTGAACTCCACGGCGAATCTGAAGACGCCGTAACCCATCAGAAACAGGGCACTGACCTGTCCGGTCGGTCTGGGCTTGCGTGCGAACCACCAGATCACGGCAAATAGCACCAGGCCCTCGAGGCCCATTTCGTAGAGTTGCGAGGGGTGGCGCGGCAGGTCGTCGCGTGACCCTGGAAAGATCATGGCCCACGGCAGGTCGCTGGGTCGCCCCCAGAGTTCGCCATTGATGAAATTCCCCAGGCGGCCGGCAGCCAGGCCGGGCGGGATCAGGGGGACGATGAAGTCGCCCAGGGTCAGCAGGGTCAGGCCCCGGCGGCGGGCAAAAATCAGCATGGCGATGATCACCCCCAGCAAGCCGCCATGAAATGACATGCCGCCCTGCCAGACTTCCAGGATCGCCAGAGGATTGCTCAGGTATTCTGCGGGTTTATAGAACAGGGCGTAACCCAGCCGCCCGCCCAGCACCACCCCCAGCACCCCGTAAAAAATGATGTCCTCGAGGTCGCGCAGCGTCAGCTGGCCAGGATGATGGTGAATGCGCCAGCGCCCCAGAAGCCAGGCGATGCCGAAGCCGGCCAGGTACATCAAGCCATACCAGTGAATGGCCAGTGGGCCGATCTGCAGGGCGACGGGATCTATGTGGGGGGCAAGCATGGCAGGGGCCTGAATCAAAGCAAAAGGGATGATACCCTGATCAAAAACGGCAAGGACCAACGCGAGGGTCGATGAATGGAACAGATTATTTTAGGAGGTGGCTGCTTCTGGTGCCTCGAGCCGGTCTTCCAGGCGCTGGCCGGGGTGACTGAGGTGGTGCCGGGCTACTGTGGCGGGTCGCTTCCCGAACCGACGTATGAGCAGGTCTGCAGGGGGGATACCGGGCACGTGGAAGTGATCCGCGTGACGTACGATCCCGATCAGATCCCTTGCCGGGCTCTGCTCGAGGTGTTTTTCGGCAGCCACGACCCCACCACGCCGGATCGGCAGGGCAATGACGTGGGGCCGCAGTATGCGTCCGTGATCTTTGCGCTGTCCCCCGAGCAGCTGGCCCTTGCCCAGGCCTTGCGCAGCGAAGTCGCGGCGATGTTCGAAGCCCCTCTTTGTACCCGCATCGAAATGGCGGGCCCTTTCTGGCCCGCCGAGGGGGTGCATCATGCTTATTATGCAAACAATCCTGAACAAGGCTATTGTCGCTACGTGATTGCCCCCAAACTGGCAAAATTTCGCCAACGCTATGCGCAGTGGCTCAAGCAGGGGGCGGGCCGATAGCTGCGGCAGGGCGATGTTCACCCTGGGCCTCGTCCCGGACGCGCGTCCGCCTGCAGCCGATTGCCCCATGGGGTGCCGGGCAGCGTCAGGCGCGCCATCAGGGCCAGGATTCCCAGCGTGGCCAGCGTGCGGAACACGAGCACGACCCAGATATCGGCACCGATGGCCAGAATCAGCACGGTATCCTCGATCAGGGCATGGCACAGCGACAGCCACGACAGCGCCAGCAGGCGTGTGCGGGGGCTGAAGTTCTCGCGGTCCGCCGCTTCGATGATCAGGGCGCCGCCATAGGCCAGCCCGAGCAGCACCCCGACCGTCGTCAATGGGGCTGCCCGCTCTTCCAGGCCCGACAGGCGTAGCACCGGGGTTAGCAGGCGCGTGATCTGGCGCGTGATGCCGAAGCGCTCGAGAACGTCCAGCAGCAGAACCAATGCAACGATGACGACGAAGACCAGCACCATGGATTCCGCCGTGTTCCAGATCCAGGTCAGAAAATCCTGCGGACCTTGTTGCAGCGCTTCGTCGTGGTGCATCCAGGCCAGAGACACAGGCGCCTGCAGCAGGCCGAAGGCATTGCATATCCAGGCGGTGAGGCCACCATACAGGGCGCCGATGCCCAGGCGCAGGCCGCCTGTAATCAGTGCGCTGGCCCCGGCCTTGCGGACGATGGATTGTTCGGTGGGTATGTTGTGCGCAAACAGCATCATCGCGCCCAGCGCGCTGATCTGGGCGACGTTCATTTGCAGGTTGTCGGACAGCACGGCCATGGTCGCCATGCCGGCATAGATGTTGGTCAGGAGGGTGGTGGCCCAGATGATGCCGGCTTCCGGTGGCAACCCGAGCAGGCCCATCACCGGTGCGAGAACTTCCCCTGACAGACGCACCAGCCCCAGCCGATCGGCGATGTACACGATGAGCATCACCGGCAGCATGATCCGTGCCACCGTCGTGAACATGCGCACGCTGCGCACACAGATCGTGATCAGATAAGAAAGCATGGGAGGGATGCGGGTCGCGGGCTATGAAGCGGACAAGACATTGGCCGACTGGGTGGAGACACGGCATTGTAGGCTGATTGCGCCCCGCCGCGCGGTTTTGCGCGGTTCTTGCCCGGTGCCATTTGGCGTGCTATATTCCTGTTTCTTTGCGGTTCAGGGCAGGGTTAACCCTTGCGCTGGTGGCCTTTTTGGGGCGGTGCGGGGCTGTGGCCCGGCACGGTGTTCCGGGGCACTCTGGCGTGCTGGACGGCAAGGCAAGCGCAGCAGGGTCAAGTTTGACATTGAACGATGTGAATGGTTTAATGGCGG
>Ga0172382_10000796_pt1 | contig 58316 bp, 57 predicted proteins | sample Leawel138RmetaG_FD_122245 | JGI IMG/M metagenome (GOLD analysis project Ga0172382, IMG submission 122245) | Leachate microbial communities from a municipal landfill in Southern Ontario, Canada - Leachate well 138R metaG | ecosystem: Engineered > Solid waste > Landfill > Unclassified | place...
GCCCTATTTCACCGCGTCGGCATCCTTCCACACCACCGCCTGCGCGGCCTTCATATAGCCGTGCTCCTCGTCCCAGGCGAGCGTGGGCGAGCCGTAGAGCCGCCAGCCCTGGGCCAGCGCCTCGGATACGCGATCGCAGAAGGCGCGATCGTCCTTGCCGGTGAGGAGGCGATAGATCGGCTTGTCGTCGGGCGGGATGGACATGAACCCGGCATAGCGCAGCCCCGCGCGCTTGTGGAGACAGGTCGCGGCGCTGTGCGCAAGTCGGGGCCGGCGGGCCCCCGGTCTTGACTTGCGGTGCCGGAGCGCGTTTCTCTGGGGCCACGGGGCGTCATAATTGCAACATTGATGGGATCCGGATGGCCGAACAGGATCTACAATTACCGCAGGTACCGACCGATGAAACCATCAGCGTCGGCGCGCGGCTGCGCCGTGCCCGCGAGGCATTGAAGCTCAGCCGCACAGATATCGCAGCGCGCACCAAAATCGCCGAGCGGCATCTCGCCGCGATCGAAGCGGAACGCTATGGCGACCTCGCCAGCAGCACGTACGCCGTCGGCTTCTCGCGCGCCTATGCCCGCGCCGTCGGGCTCGACGAGCGCGAGATCGCCCAGGCGGTGCGCGACGAACTCAACACGGCGGAGGAAGTCGCCGCGCCGGCGAAGACGACGTTCGAGCCCGGAGACCCGGCCCGCGTGCCCAGTTCGCGCACGGCCTGGCTGGCCGGCGGCGCCGCGCTGACCGTGCTGGCGGGCGTCGGCGTGTTCTGGGGCAGCTACATCTTCCCGGCCGCCTCGCTGCCCGACCTGATCCGCGACGCGCCGCCGCCCCCCGCGCCGACCGCGGCCGCGCCGACGCCGGCTCCGGCCGCCGCCGCGACGCCGCAGGGGCAGGTCGTGATCACCGCGACGCAGGCCGGCGTCTGGGTGAAAGTCACCGACGAGGCCGGCAAGCAGCTTTTCCAGAAGGAAATGGCGCTGGGCGAGCGCTATGCCGTGCCGCTCGACGCGGCCGGCCCGAAGCTGCGCACCGCCTGGCCCGACGCGCTGGCCATCACCATCGGCGACAGTCCGGTCGCGCCGCTGGCGGACAGGCGCACGGTGATCACCGTGCCGATCTCCGCCCAGGCGCTGCTGGCGCGCGGCGCGCCGCCGCCTGCCGCCCGATCCACGCCTGTCCAGGCCGCACCTGTCCAGGCCGCGCCCGTCCAGCCCGCGCCGCCCCAATCCGCGCCCCAGCCCGCGCCACGCCCCACGAGCGCAAACGTCCCGGCGGCCGCCCCTTCGCCCGCACAGCGGCCCGCCGCCGCGCCCACGGCGAAACCCGCCGCGCCGGTGGCGCGCCCGTCTCCAGCCCCCTCCCCGACGAAAGCCGTCCCGACGACAGCCGTGCCGCCCAGTGCGCGTCCGACCGCCGCCGCCATGGCGGACGCCGATCCCGTCCCGCCCGCGCCTGCTCCCGAGGCACCGGCCGAGCCCGCCGAGCCGCCCAAAACTTCCCCAGCTTCGCCGTAGGCCGCTCTCGACACGGCGGGGGGAACTGCGGCAATCAGTTTTGCCGTCGGGTGCGATGGTTAATCCCCGGTTTTGCCGGCCCCTGCCAGGCCGGCGCGAGAGCCCGGGCATACGAAAAACAGGTGCGACTATGACAACATGGCTGGGGCGGACGCGCCCGGTAAAGGCGGCGGCGATGTCTGCGGTGGCGCTGGCGCTGCTGGGGACGGCGGCGCCCGCATTCGCGCAGGACACGCTGGCCGAGGCCCGCCTGCGCAAGATGGAATCGGAGATCCGCGCGCTCCAGCGCCAGGTCTTCCCCGGCGGCGACGGCAAATTCTTCACGCCCGAGATCACCGCCAGCCAGCCCGCCGCGACAACCACGTCCCCGCCGTCGACCACGGCGGTGACCGATATGCTCCGCCGCATGGATTCGATGGAATCGCAGCTCGCCCGGCTGACCGCGCAGATCGAGCAGACCACCAATCGCGTCTCCCAGCTCGAAGCCCGCTTCCCCGCCGCGCCGGCCGAGGTGACGGAAGCACCGGCCGCCGGCACCGGCCCCGTCACCCCGGCAACGCCGGCGCCGGCGGCCAAGCCCGCCGCCGCGACGCCCACCGCCCCTTCGCCCCAGCGCGTGGCGGCGGTGCGCGCGATCGAGAAGCCCGCCACCGGCGATGCCGGCGACGACGAATACAGCTATGGCTTCCGCCTGTGGGACGCCAAGTTCTATCCGGAGGCGCAGCAGCAGCTCAAGATTTTCATCGACCGCTATCCGCGCCACGCGCGGATCAGCTATGGCCGCAACCTTCTGGGCCGCGCCTATCTTGACGACGGCAAGCCGCGCGACGCGGCCACCTGGTTCCTGCAGAACTACCAGGCCGACAAGAGAGGCGCTCGCGCGGCCGACAGCCTGCTCTACCTCGCCGAAGCCATGCGCCAGCTCAAGGACACCAACCGCGCGTGCATCGCGCTCGCCGAATTCAGCGAGACTTACGCGGCCGAGTCCGCCGGCCGGCTCAAGAGCCAGTACGATGCGACGCGCAACGGGGTGAAGTGCCCGAAGTAGACCCCGCGTCGGTCGCGCGTTTCACCGCGAGCCTGCGCGCGCTGCGGCCCGGGGACGGCAAACTGGGCCTTGCCGTGTCGGGCGGGCCCGACAGCCTGGCGCTGCTGCTGCTCGCCGCGGCGGCGCTGCCGGGCAGCATCGAGGCGGCGACCGTCGATCACGGGCTGCGGACCGAAAGCGCGGCGGAAGCGGCGATGGTCGCCCGGATCTGCGCCGATCTGGGCGTGCCGCACATAATCCTGAACGTCACGGTCGCACCGGGCAATGTCCAGTCCGAGGCGCGCAGCGCGCGCTACGCGGCGCTGGCCGAATGGGTCGCCGAGCGCGGGCTTGCCGCCCTCGCGACCGCGCACCACGCCGACGACCAGGCCGAGACGCTGCTGCTGCGGCTCAACCGCGCCAGCGGCGTGGCCGGACTGGCCGGCGCGCGGGCGCGCGGCACCGTCCCCGGCACCGACCTGCCCCTGCTGCGCCCGCTGCTCGGCTGGCGCAAGGCAGAGCTGGCCGCGCTGGTGGAGGCCGCCGGCATCGCCGCGGCGCAGGACCCCAGCAATGCCGACGACCGCTTCGACCGCGCCCGACTGCGCAAGGCGCTGGCCGGGGCCGGCTGGCTCGACATCCCCGCCGTCGCGGCCAGCGCCGCACATCTCGCCGACGCCGACGCCGCGCTCGACTGGGCGGCGCGGCGCGAATGGGCCGAATGCGTGTCCGCCGAAGGGCTGGGCGTGACCTATCGCCCGCAAGCGCCGCGCGCGATCGCGCTGCGCGTGCTGGCCCTGATCGTCACCCGGCTCGATGGCGAGGCCCCGCGCGGCGGCGCCGTGGCGCGGCTGTTCGACGAATTGGTCGCCGGCCGCACGGCCTCGATCGGCAACCTCGTCGCGCGCGCCGGCCGCGCCGGCTGGAGCTTCACGAAAGCGCCGGCGCGCAGGGGAATCTCAAAAGACCCTCCCGTGTAAGGAGAGGATCGGACGACGATCTGCCCCGCGATCTCAACTCGTCAGCGAATCCCCGACGCCGACCATCTTGCCGCGCGTGATGTAAACCCGGTCGCCCAGGCTGGTGGTCTCGAACACCTTGCGGGCGAAGGCATCGGGCATGCCGATGCAGCCGTGGCTGGCGTAGCCCCAGGCCACCTGGGTCGAATGCAGCGAGATACCGTCGTTGGTCAGCCGCTGCATGTAGGGCATCTCGGCATCGTAGAGGTTCGAGCGGTGGTGCCGCTTCTTCTCCGTGATCGGGAATACGCCGGTGGGGGTGGGCTTTTCCTGCGATCCGAGCAGGACGGCGGCGGCGCCGATCTCATAGCCGTTGCGGAACACCGAGATCACGCGCGCCTCGAGGTCCACCGTGACGACGACCGGCCCGTCGGGCACGCCGGCATCGTCCCAATGCCATTCGCCGTATTTGATCGGGCCGGAGATCGGCAGAATGCGCTTGATGACGAAGCGGTCGTCCGCCGCCGGGCTCGGCGCGGCGCCGGGGGCAGGCACGGGCGCAGGCGCGGCCTCGGCGGACACCGCGGCAACCTTGGCCGGCGCGGTTTCGGGCGCGGCGGACTGGGGCGGGGAACCGGTCATCATCACGCCGGCCAGCGCGGCAAGGCCGGCGAAGGCTCCTCCCAGCAGAATCCGGCTATTCAACAGACCAGGCATCGCGCGTCCTTCATGGCTCAAGGCGGAAAATCGCACCATCGCGTATCGCGCGGTGAAGCGCCAGTGCGCCGGCGTCCGCGTGCCGGTGCGGGACTTATGGCCATGCAAGCCTTAAAGCATCGCGCGGAAAAGCGGGTACCGGTTTTCCGCAAATAGCGATGCGACGACAAAAGCTTAGAGCGATCTGGGCGATTCGGATATCGCGCAGCTCGCTCTAACGCGCGCTCAACCGTGCGCCCCGAACTGGTTGGCGATCGCCGTGGTGATCCTTAGCGCCAGCCCGTACGAGCGGGCGATGGGATCGATGAAGTCGCGGTGGATGGCGGCGTAGCCGGTCGCGCTGTCGTCCGGATAGTCGGTCGGCTCGCGCACCGTGAAGTCGCCGATCTTGGGGAAGGTGATCGGGAAGGCGCGCCGAAGCTGCGCCAGCGCCTCGTCGATGCGCAGGGTGAAGACCATCTCTATCACGTCCTCGCGGCTGATGTCGTTGGCCCGGCTGAACGGCGGGACCATCACCGCCCGCAGGAATATGTGCTGGAACAGCGCCAGCCGGATGGCATGGAGCACCCCCAGCGTGCGCCGGGTCTGCTCGCGGTCCGGCAGCGGCGCCTCGTCCGGGATCAGCGCCAGCAGGCGATGGAGCTTGAGCGAATCGACGCGCAGGCGCGAAGCCAGCCGGCGGAACACGCCGGCGCGGTCGTCCTTGGTGAGATATTCGGCCAGCGTCAGGCAGGCATCGGCGATATGCTGCTCATTGCCGCGATAGGGCCGGCTGGCCCAGTAGGCCGAATTGAACAGCTCGCCATAGGCGGCGACCGTCTTGATGCTGGCAAGCGCATTGGCGGCGCGCAGCAGGCGCACGAGCCGCTGGCCCCGCGGGCTTTCGCGCAGCAGGCCGGCCACCTCCTCGCCGTTGCCTTCGGCGGCGGTGCCGGCGCCGGCGATCACGTTCACCGGATAGCCGAGCTGCTGGAGAATCGCGTTGTGCGGGATGGCGCGGATCTGGCGCAGGCTCATCGTCCGGTCGGCGGCGAGGTCCGACTGGCGGCGCGCCTTGCGGCTGCCGGTGTCGTTGAGCATGCCGAGCCCGAAGGCGGTAAGCGCGCGCGAGTAGGTGGCGCTCGCCAGGTGTTCGTGCTGCACGCGCCGGATCGCGCGGTAGAAGTCGAGGCTGAGGTCGGTGCGGCGATAGAACGGATCGGTCGGCGCCTCGGTGTCGGCGTCCCAGGGAGGCGCTTCGGCAAAGCGGGTCAGCGTCGCCAGCGCCAGCTCGGGGGTGCCGAAGAACAGGTAGCCGTCGCCGCCCTGGAAGCTGACCTCGGGCTCCAGCCTGATCCCCGCGCGCAGGAAGCGCCGCCGCGCCCAGGGCGACATCGGCCAGGCCAGCCGGTCGGCGAAGCTGGAGGGATGCGCGCCGCGCCCCATCGATTCGCCGTGGGTGTTGAACACCAGCGCGGCGACGTCGGTAAGGCCGTTGGCCGCCATCGCCTCGGCCAGCCGGCCCTGCAGCCGCTCGATCGCCAGCGCGGCGGGAATCTGGCCGACGAAGCGGCCGGCATCGGAAAATCCGGTCTGGATCGCGACGCGGCCGCGCTTGCGGGCATAGGCGCGATAGTCCTCTTCGGCCAGCACGGCGTCGAGGAAGCGGCCGCCGTGCTCCAGCGCGCTCTCGGTCTCGAACAGGGGCGAGACGTCCACCTTGTCCTCGACGCCGAACAGCCGGGCGAAATAGAGCGCGGCCAGCACCGTGGTCGGCTGCTCGCACTCGGCGACGAGCATGCGGATCGGCGCATCGGCGTCGATATGCGCAAGGATCTGCGCCATGGCCAGGAACTGGCGGATGGCGGTGCTGTTCTCGATCGCCAGCGCCGCGAAGTTGGTGCGCAGCGGGCGGGCCTGGCCCAGCAGCTCGCGCATCTTCACCAGCGCCGCCTGGCTGGCGAGGTCGAGCTTGCCGTCGGGGTCGATGCGGCGGCGGATGGCGTTCTGGAGCTGCGAGCTGTTCACCCGGAAATGGACCCAGCCCATGCCGAGCCCGTCGGCGCGCATCGCCGCGGCGGCGACCAGCAGCGTGCGGGCAAGGTCGGGCTCGGCCGTGCGCGCCTCGCTTTCCAGCTCGGTGGCGATCGGCGCAAGGCTGACCAGCCGGTCCGGATGCTCTGCGGTTAGCCGGTTGGCGGCGGCGGAAACCGCGGCCGGATCGGTCAGGTCCTGCCCGAATATCTCCGCCAGCTCCCCGGTATGGCGGCCGGCGCGTTCGAGGCGGCTGGCGATCTCGGGCGCCGCCGCGCGCAGGCTTTCCGCATAGCGCGACAGGCGCAGGGCCTTCTCGATCAGGCGATAGCGCAGCGAAGTCGCCCAGCCGATGTCGGTGCGGCCGTCCATGTCGTAGCCGACCCAGCCCGCCAGCCGCACCGGCATCGGCTGGAAGGCGCGCCAGCGCCGGGGCCAGCGCGCCGCGGCGAGGTCGAACAGCAGGCCGTTGATGCGGTCGCGCGCGTCCTGCGCCCGCGCCATCGCTGCCATCTCCGCCTCGTGCTCGCTGTCGAGCGTGATCGCATCGCGCGCGTGCGAAGCGGTGCAGGCCGCCTGCTGGCCCGCCGTGGCCGCCTCCGCCACCGCGCCGGTCTGCGCCCGGGTCAGCAGGAAAGTGGGATGCCCGGTGAAGACGATGTGCGCCAGCGGCCGCCGCCAGCGCGCGGCAAAGGCGGCGAAGTCCTGCTCGTCCGCCAGTTCGCGCAGCTTCGCCTCGTTGGCGGCGGGCGCGACCGGCGCGACCAGCCGGTGCAGCCGCGCGGCGCGGGCGCGCAGGCACGCGCATTCCAGCTCGGCGACGAGGCTTTCCATCCCGTCGAGCGAAAGCTCGCCGCTTTCGAGCTGGCGCGACAGTTCGAGGCCGAGCTGGAACACCGGGTTGAACAGCGGGGTCTCGGCCGTGCGGACATGCACTTCCTCCAGCCGGCGGTCGAGGTCGGCGACCGTGATCATCGGCCGAGCCCGCTGGCGGCGCGCGCGGCCGTTTCGATCGCGGCGAGGTCGGGCGGCCCCTTGGGCACCACCCAGCTCCCGCCGACGCAGAGCACCGCGTCGAGCGCCAGCCATTCGCGCGCGGTGGCGAAGGTGATGCCGCCGGTGGGGCAGAAGCGCACGTCGCCGAACACCGCCGCGAGCGCGCTCAGCGTCGCGATGCCCCCCGATGCGGCGGCGGGGAAGAACTTGAACCGGGTGAGGCCGAGGTCGAGCCCGCGCATGATGTCGCCCGCGTTGACCGTGCCGGGCAGGAACGGCACCTGCGCGGCGATCGCGGCCCGGCCGAGCGGCTCGGTGAGGCCGGGCGAGACGATGAATTCCGCCCCCGCTTCGAGCGCCGCGTCGAGCTGCCGCGGGTTCAGCACCGTCCCTGCGCCGACTATGGCGCCGGGAACCTGCTTCATCTCGCGAATGGCGTCCAATGCGGCAGGAGTGCGTAGTGTCAACTCCAGCACCGGCAACCCGCCGGAAACCAGCGCCCGGGCGACCGGAAGCGCATGGGCGACGTCGTCGATCACCAGCACGGGGATCACCGGCGCGGTCAGCATGATCGTCTCGATACGGCTCATGAGGCGTGCTCCTGGGCGAAGGCTGCCGCGGCGCCGAACAGGCCGGGCTGTGGATGGGTGACGAGCTTGACCGGCACGCCCTCCATGCGCTGCCGATAGCGGCCCTTGTCGCAGAAGCGCACGTGAAAGCCGCTGCCGGCGATCAGCGGCAGCAGCCGGTTGGTGAGGCCCCCGGTCAACGCCACGCCCAGCGCGCCGTGGGCCAGCGAAAGATCGCCGGCCGTGGCGCCGTAGCTGTCGAGGAACAGGGCGAGCGCCCGGCGCAGCAGCGGCTCCTCGCCGGCAACCGCCGCCGCCCAGAGCGCCGCGTCGTCGCGCCTCTCGTCCGGGGCGAAGGCGCGCACGATCGCGCAGAGGCCGGGGCCGGAAACGACACGCTCGACCGAGGCCCGGCCGTACTCGTCCTCGACCCGCGCGCTGACGAAACGCTCAGTCTCGTTCAGCGGGGCGTAGTGGATGTGCCCCCCTTCGGCCTCCAGCACGACAGGGCCGGACTCGCGGCGCAGCAGCACCGCTGTCCCCAGCCCCGTGCCCGGCCCCAGCACCGAGATCGTCCCGCGTTCCGGCAGCGGCACGTCCGGCCCGCAGACATGCGCGAAGTGCGCCGCCCCCAGCGCGTGCACCGCGTGCGCCATCGCGCCGAAATCGTTGAGCAGCAACGCCCGATCGAGGCCGAGGTCGCGTTCGAGCGTGTCGGGATAGACCACCCAGCGCGAATTGAGGAAACGGACCGGGCCGCCGGTCACAGGGCCGGCGATGCCGAAGGCGGCAACGCGCGGCAGCGGTTCGCCGACCATCGCGCTATAGGCCCGCCAGGCGTCGGGGAGGCCGGCGTGCTCGGCCGTGCGCAGGACCACCGGCTCGCCGAGCGACACGACGCGCCCCTCGGCCACCTCCGCCAGCGCGAAGCGGGCGTTGGTGCCGCCGATGTCCCCAGCCACGATCCGGGTCACGCGCGTCACAGCCCGGCCAGCTCCAGCATCGCCGAGGCGCCCCGCTCCGCACCGCCGGCGGCGTGGCGGAACATGGCGAACAGTTCCCGGCCCGTGCCCATCACCACTTCGCTAGGCTGCGCCGGCTCGCGACCGGACAGATCCGCGAGCACGTCGAGCGTTCCGCTGTCGGCGCTCAGCCGGATCACATCGCCGTCGCGCAGCAGCGCCAGCGGCCCGCCGCCCAGCGCCTCGGGGGTGACGTGGATCGCGGCAGGCACCTTGCCCGAGGCGCCCGACATGCGCCCATCGGTGACGAGCGCGACGCGGTGGCCGCGGTCCTGCAGCACGCCCAACGGCGGGGTCAGCTTGTGCAGTTCGGGCATGCCGTTGGCGCGCGGGCCCTGGAAGCGCACGACCACGACGACGTCGCGGTCGAGTTCCCCCGCCTGGAAAGCCGCGCCCACCGCTTCCTGGCTGTCGAACACGCGCGCGGGGGCCTCTATCGTCCAGCGCTGCGCGTCGACGGCGCTGGTCTTGAACGTGGCGCGGCCGAGATTGCCCTGGACCAGCCGCATGCCGCCATCGGGCAGGAACGGCGTAGCGACGGGCACCAGCATCGCCGGATCGCCGCTCTCCGCCGGCGCGGGGCGCCAGGCCAGTTCCCTGCCGTCGAGGCAGGGCTCGTTGGCGTATTCGGCCATACCGCCCTCGGTCACGGTCAGGATGTCGTCGTGCGCAAGACCGGCGCCGAGCAGTTCGCGCACGACGAAGCCCATGCCGCCCGCCGCGTGAAAATGGTTCACGTCGCCCGAGCCGTTGGGATAGACGCGCGCGATCAGCGGCACGATGCCGGAAAGCTCGTCGATGTCCTGCCAGTCGAGCAGGATGCCGGCGGCGCGCGCCATCGCCGGCAGGTGGATCGCGTGATTGGTCGATCCGCCGGTGGCGAGCAGGCCGACCACCGCGTTGACGATCGCCTTCTCGTCGACCACGCGCGCCATCGGCCGGTAATCGTTGCCTTTCCGCCCGATCGCCGCCAGCCGATGCACCGCCGCACGGGTAAGCGCCTGGCGCAGCGGCGTGTTCGGCGGCACGAAGGCCGCGCCGGGCACGTGCAGGCCCATCAGTTCCATCATCATCTGGTTGGAATTGGCGGTGCCATAGAACGTGCAGGTGCCAGGCGCATGGTAGGATGCGCTCTCGCTCGCCAGCAGTTCGGCGCGGCCGGCCTTGCCCTCGGCATAGAGCTGGCGGACTTTCTGCTTCTCCTTGTTGCCCAGCCCCGAGGGCATCGGGCCGGAGGGGACGAACACCGCCGGCAGATGTCCGAAGCGCAGCGCGCCGATCATCAGGCCGGGCACGATCTTGTCGCAGATGCCAAGCAGCGCCATGCCGTCGAACATCGCGTGGCTCAGGGCAACGGCGGTGGAAAGCGCGATCGTGTCGCGGCTGAACAGCGACAGCTCCATGCCGTCCTGGCCCTGCGTCACGCCATCGCACATCGCGGGAACGCCCCCCGCGACCTGCGCCGTCGCGCCGACCTCGCGCGCATGCAGCTTCATCGCTTCCGGATAGCGGCCATAGGGCTGATGCGCCGAAAGCATGTCGTTGTAGGCGGTGACGATGGCGAGGTTGGGCCCGCGCCCGCCGACGATCGCCTCCTTGTCCTCGAGCGCCGCGGCGGCCGCGTGGGCCAGGTTCGAGCAACCCATCCAGTCGCGCCCCTGGTGCCGCTCGCCCTCGCGCTCCATCAGCTCGAGGTAGCGCGCCCGGCTGTCGCGCGACCGTTCGACGATGCGCTGCGTAACGCGCGCGACCGCGGGGTTGAGATTGCTCATGGCCCGGCCTCCTGACCTCGACGTTCCTTCCCGACAACGCTCCGCAAGGTCTCTCGTGCCCCGCTCATTCGTGCCCTGCTCACTCGTGCCCTGCTCACTCGTGCCAGGTGACCCCGTCGCGCTCCGCCAGCGCGATCGCGGCCGAAGGGCCCCAGCTTCCCGCCGTGTAGGACTTGGGCACCATGCCGTGGTCTTCCCAGCTCGCCCGGATCGCATCGATCCAGTCCCACTGCGCCTCCACCTCGTCGCGGCGGACGAAAAGCGTCTGATCGCCCTCGATAAGGTCGAGCAGCAGCCGCTCGTAGGCGATGCGCTTATGCACCCCGGCGAAGGCGTTGGCCATCGAGATGTCGAGCGGCACCGGGCGCAGGCGGACGCCGCCGCGATCGAGCCCCGGCACCTTGGCCATCAGCGAAAGCGCGATGTTCTCTTCGGGCTGGATGGCAATGACGAGGCGGTTCGGCTCGGACCGGGCGCCCTTGCCCGCGAAGATCGAATGCGGCACGCGGCGGAACTGGACGATGATCTCGGTCGTGCGCTTGGGCAGGCGCTTGCCGGTACGCAGATAGAAGGGCACGCCCTTCCAGCGCCAGTTGTCGATGTGCGCCTTGATCGCAACGAAGGTCTCGGTATCCGACGCCCTGCCCAGTTCCTCATCGTAGCCGGGCACCGCCGCGCCATCGATCGCGCCGGCGCGGTACTGGCCGGTGACCGTCTCGTCCGGCCCCACCAGGCGCAGCGAGCGCAGCACCTTGACCTTCTCGTCGCGCACCGCCGTCGCGTCGAAGCTGGAGGGCGGCTCCATCGCCACCAGCGACAGGAGTTGCAGCATGTGGTTCTGCACCATGTCGCGCAGCGCGCCGGTCTCGTCGTAGAAGCCGACCCGGCCTTCCAGCCCGACCGTTTCGGCAACGGTGATCTGGACATGGTCGATATGCGCCGCGTTCCACAGCGGCTCGAACAGCATGTTGGCGAAACGCAGCGCCAGCAGGTTCTGCACCGTCTCCTTGCCGAGGTAGTGGTCGATGCGGAAGGTGCGGTCCTCGGGGAAGGCGGCGGCGACCGCGTCGTTGATCGCGCGGCTCGACGAAAGATCGTTGCCGAGCGGCTTTTCCAGGCACATGCGGACGTTGTCCCCGGTCAGCCCGGCGTGCTGGAGGCCGTGGATCGTCGGCTCGAACAGGCTGGGCGCGGTCGACAGGAAGATGGCGAGGCCGGCGGCCGGCGTGTCGACCTTCCCCGCCAGCGCCGCGAAGCTCTCCGTCTGCGTCGCGTCGAGTGGCTGGTAGCCCAGCCGGTTGAGGAAGGTGGCGACGCTGCCGCGCCGGTCGGCCGGCAGGAATTTCTCCAGCGCCGCGCGCGCGAAGTCGCGATAGCCGTGGTCGTCATAGTCGGACCGGGCCGTGCCGACGATCTCCAGCGTCGCGGGAAGCAGCCCGTCCGCGTCGAGCGCGCAGAGCGAGGGCAGAAGCATGCGCCGGGCAAGGTCGCCGGTCGCGCCAAACAGGAGCAGGCGATCGGCGGCGAAGCTCATGTCCTGAACCCTGGCCGTCTGCGCCGCATCGGTGATTCTCCTCGGCGGATACCCCTGCCCATGGGTTTCGCATATGCAGCATAGGACGGCAAGAGGCCCGCACCCCGCGCACGCGAAGCGGCTTCCCCACGCATCGCCGAACGGGTAACAGGGAGCCGTGGCACTGGCGGGCGTTCATCTTCTCGAACATATCCAGACGCCGGCGCTGGGCGTCGTCGGCGGCCAGGTGACGTTCGCCAACGCCGCCGCCGCGGCGCTGCTCGGCGGCCACGTCGTCGGCCAGGACGTGCGCATCGCCATCCGCAATCCCAAGGCGGTCGCCGTCATCCTCGACGAAAAGGGCGGTACCGCGCGCATCGACGGGCTGTCCGTTGGCGGCAGCGTCTGGGAAGTCCATTGCCATGTCGTCGGCCCCGACGAGCGGCTGGTCACATTGTACGACCTGTCGGTGCAGGCAAGCACGGCACGGGCGCATGCCGATTTCGTCGCCAACGCCAGCCACGAGCTGCGCACGCCGCTGGCGGCAGTGATCGGCTATGTCGAAACGCTGCTGACACCCAAGGCCGGGGATGACAAGGCGACGCGCGAACGCTTCCTCAACACCATCCGGCACGAGGCGCTGCGCATGCAGGCGCTGGTAGAGGACCTGATGTCGCTTTCCCGCATCGAGGCGGTCAAGCACGAGGCGCCGTCCGGCGAGGTCGACATGGCGGCGCTGGCGCGCGAGGTCGCGGGCGAGTTTCGCGAAGGGACCCACGTCTCGGTCACGACCAACTGCGAAACGGCGTTGATCGCCGGGGATCGCGGGCAGATGGCGCAGGTCCTGCGCAACCTCATCGACAACGCGCTCAAGTACGGCCGGCCGGGCGGGCCGGTGCTGGTCTCGCTCGAAGCGACCCCCACGGGCTGGCTGGCGATCGCGGTGAAGGACGAAGGCGACGGCATCGCGCCCGAGCACCTGCCGCGGCTTACCGAGCGTTTCTATCGCGCCGACACCAGCCGCAGCCGCGCGGCCGGCGGGACCGGCCTTGGCCTGTCGATCGTCAAGCACATCGTCGAGCGCCACCGCGGCCGCTTCGACATCACGACCCGGCCGGGCGACGGCACGACCGCGTCGATGATGCTGCCGCTAAGCAAGGATTGACGGACCCCCGTCCTGTCGCCGACATGTCATCAAAATGACATCAAACAGCCACAATACCGTCATCAGCCCGGCCGGGCTCCGCCAGACCGACTATCCGCATTTCCCGTAACCGTCGGGCACCGGCCCGACGGCAAGGCCCTCCCCAGGCTACTCGACAACGAATGTCCACAGGGTGACGCATACGATGATCAAGACGAATTACCTGGCGGTGCCGGCGCTCGCCATCGCATTGGGCTGGGCGCTTCCCGCCCAGGCGCAATCGGCCGACGCGGCGGCGGTGCAGCATGAGCTTGCCGAGATGCGCGCGCAGATGCAGCGCATGGCGGAAAGGATCGACACGCTCGAAGCCCAGCTCGGCGCCGCCAACGCCAGGGCCGCGACGCAGGCTGCGGCAAACGCGGGATCGGGCTCGGCGAGCAGGCAGCCACCGGTCGAAGTCACCTGGAAGGGCGCGCCCGAACTGTCCGCCAAGGGCGGCTGGAGCTTCAAGCCGCGCGGACGCGCGCAGATCGACATCGGTGCGATCGACGCGCCGGCCGGGCTTTCGGGCGGCACGAACCCTCGCGGCGTCTCGACGGAGATGCGCCGGCTTTACCTCGGGTTCGACGGCACGATGCCCGGCGGCTTCGGCTACCGGGTCGAAGCCGATCTGGCCGGCTCCAACGTCGTCCTGAGCGACGTCTACCTGACGTACCAGCCGAGCAAGGAACTGACGCTCACGCTCGGCCAGCACAAGCCGCTCACGGGCTTGGACGACATGACCTCGGACCTCTACACGAGCATGATGGAGCGCGCGGCATTCACGTCGGCCTTCGGTTTCGAGAAGCGTCTCGGCCTGAGCGCCACTTACGCGACCGACAGCTTCCTCGTGCAGGGCGGCGTCTTTTCGGACGACCTCGCCGCGCTAAACAGCGATACCGCCCGGAACTGGAGCCTCGATGGCCGGGTCGTCGCCATGCCGAAAGTCGGCGGCGGCACGCTGCACCTCGGCCTGTCGGCGCATGTGCGCGACCTCAACGATGCCGCGCCGACGGTGCGCTACAGAGCGCGTCCCTTCCTCCACACGACCGACGCGAGGCTGGTCGATACCGGCGCCTTCGCCGCCACCGGCGAGCGCAGCTTCGGCGCGGAATTGGCCTATGTCGCCGGCCGGTTCCACGCCACGGCGGAAGGCCATGTGCTTACCGTGCGGCGCCCCGGCCAGCCGGATCCGAGTTTCAAGGGCGCCTTTGCCGAAGTCGGCTATCTGCTGACCGACGACGTCACCGGCTACAAGGCCGGCACTTATGATCGCATCCGGCCGCGCAAGCCGCTCGGCCAGGGCGGGTTCGGCGCCGTCCAGGTAAACGCCCGCTACGACTGGCTCGACCTGACCGACGCCGGCAGCAACGGCGGACGCCAACAGACCATGAGCCTCTCCGTGATCTGGATTCCGATGGACTACGTCCGCTTCATCGCCAACTATGGCCATATCCGGCTGCGCAGTGCGCCGGTGACGGTGGCCGGCAATCCCGACTACTCGGCGGACGCCTTCGGCATGCGCGCCCAGGTCGATTTCTGAGCCTGCGGCGGCCCGCGCCCACCTGTGTCACGATATTGTCATCGAACTGTCATCATAGCCCAATAGGAGCGCCCCATGTCCGGAGCCGAGGGGTCTTTTCCGATGCGTGCCATCCATAGCTTTGCCGTCGCCGCCATTTCCGCGCTCGCGCTGTCCGCGTGCGGCGGATCGGCCTCCGGATCGCGGGATTTCGTGCGCGCCGTCGGCTCCTCCACCGTCTATCCCTTCGCCACGGCGGTGGCCGAGCAGACGGGCAAGGCGGGCGGCAAGGCGCCGGTGATCGAATCGACCGGCACCGGCGGCGGCATGAAGCTGTTCTGCGAAGGGGTCGGCGCGAAGTTCCCCGACCTCGTCAACGCCTCGCGCCGGATAAAGGCTTCCGAGTATGAGAACTGCAAGAACCATGGCGTAACCGAGATCGTCGAGATCCAGGTCGGCCTCGACGGCATCGCCTTCGGCGAGGCCAAGGGCGGTTCGGGCATGGCGCTGACGCCGGTCGAGGTCTACAAGGCGCTCGCCGCCAATCCCTTCGGCAAGCCCAACACGGCCAAGCTGTGGAAGGACGTCAATCCCGCCCTGCCGGCGATCCCGATCCTGGTCTACGGCCCCCCGTCGACCTCGGGCACGCGCGACGCGCTGGCCGAGCTGATCCTGACCGAAGGCTGCGACAGCGATCCGGCAACCAAGGCGCTGAAGGATACGGACGCCGATCGCCACAAGCGGATCTGCACCGAAGTGCGCGAGGACGGCGCCTATGTCGATTCGGGCGAGAACGACAACCTCATCGTCCAGAAGATCGCGCAGAACCCCAGGGCCATCGGCGTGTTCGGCTTCTCCTTCCTCGAAGAGAACATGGACAAGCTGAGGGGCGTGCCGATGTCGGGGGTCGAGCCGACTTACGAGACGATCTCGGACTTCTCCTATCCCGGCGCACGGCCGCTGTACCTCTACGTGAAGAAAGCGCATCTCAACGCCATCCGGGGCCTGTCGGACTATATCGCGGAGTGGGCCAGGGCCTGGGGCCCCGAGGGCTACCTGAAAGCCAAGGGCATGGTCATCGCCCCCGAGGACGTGCGCGCCAGCAGCGCCGCGATTGTCGCGAACATGACTCCGATGGACCCGGCGGACCTCAAGTAAGACCGGACGCGCAGCGCCCATGACATCAAACATCGTCCTCGCGGCAATCCTCGCCCTGGGCCTCGCCGGCTGGTTCGCCGCGCGGGCCAAGGCCCGATTGCTCGACAGCGGACGCGGCTCGCTGCATTCGCTGCCCAGCCATCACGGCTGGTACATGGCGCTGTGGGTCGTCGGGCCGGCGCTGCTGGCCTGGGTGGCGTGGCAGGCGATCATGCCCGGCCTCGTCGAATCGGCCGTCCTGGCGCAGCCGATCGCCGCCAGGCTGCCGGCGATGGCGATAGATCGCCATGCCGTGCTGGCCGAGGCCTGGATGCTGGTCCGCGATCCGGGGGCCGGCGTGTTCAACCCGCTGGCCAGGGAGTTCGCCGAGCCGCTGCGCGACGCCCAGTCCCGCTATGCGCTGATCGGCGGCGCGCTGGCGCTCATGCTCGCCTTCGCCGGCGGCGCCTATGGCTATACCCGCGTGCACGCCGGCTTCCCCGCCCGCACGAAGACCGAGCGCGCGGTAATGCTGGCGCTGCTGTTCGCCTCGCTTATCGCGGTCCTGACCACCGCGGGCATCATCATCTCGCTGCTTTACGAAACCGGGCTGTTCTTCAGCCACATCTCGCCGGTCGACTTCCTCACCGGCTTGCACTGGGCGCCCAAGGACCCCGCCGTCGGCGAGGATTTCGGCGCGGTGCCGCTGTTCTGGGGAACGATCTTCATCGGCGCGATCATCGCGATGATCGTCGCCATCCCGCTGGGGCTGATGAGCGCGATCTACCTGACGCAATATGCCTCCGCCGCCATGCGCAAGGTCCTGAAGCCCGTGCTGGAGATCCTGGCCGGCATCCCCACCGTGGTCTACGGCTATTTCGCCGCGCTGACCGTGGCGCCGATGGTGCGCGACCTCGCCCTGCTGCTCGGCAAGGAGAACCCGTCGACCGAGAGCGCACTGGCCGCGGGCCTCGTCATGGGGGTGATGATCATTCCCTTCGTTTCCTCGATGGCGGACGATGCGCTGGCCGCCGTACCGCAGGCGATGCGCGACGGCAGCCTCGCCATGGGCGCCACCGAGAGCGAGACGATCAAGCGCGTGCTGGTGCCCGCCGCGCTCCCCGGCATCGTCGCCGGTGTGATGCTGGCGGTAAGCCGCGCGATCGGCGAGACGATGATCGTCGTCATGGCCGCCGGCGCGGCGGCGCGGCTTTCGATCGACCCCTTCGACAGCATGACGACCGTGACCTACCAGATCGTCCAGCTCCTTACCGGCGACCAGGAGTTCGACAGCCCCAAGACGCTTTCCGCCTTCGCGCTGGGCCTCGTGCTCTTCGTCATCACCCTCATCCTCAACATCGTCGCCCTGCGCGTCGTCAAACGGTTCCGCGAAGCCTATGAGTGACAACTGGCAATCCGACGCGATGCGGCGGCGCCTGGCGAAGCGCCACGCGGCCGAGCGGCGCTTCCGCGCCGTCGGCCTGGCGGCGATCGTCGTCTCGCTGCTGTTCCTCGCCTTCCTGCTGTTCACCATGGCCTGGAACGGGCTCGGCGGGCTGAGCCTGAGCTTCCTCACAGGCTCGGATTCGACCAACCCGGCGATGGCGGGCATATGGGGCGCGCTCAAGGGTTCGCTGCTGACGATGGCGGTGACGTTGGCGCTGTCCTTCCCGATGGGCGTGCTGGCGGCCATCTACCTCGAGGAGTTCGCGCCCAAGAACCGCTGGACCGAATGGGTCGAGGTCTCGATCAACAACCTCGCCGCGGTGCCTTCGATCATCTTCGGCCTGCTGGGCCTGGCGGTGTTCATCAACACACTGCATCTGCCGCGCTCCTCGCCGCTGGTCGGCGGCATGACGCTGGCGCTGATGACGCTGCCGGTCATCGTCATCTCGGGCCGCAACGCCATCAAGGCGGTGCCGCCCTCGATCCGCGACGCCGCGCTGGCGGTGGGCGCAAGTCCGGTGCAGACGGTGTTCCACCACGTCCTGCCGCTCGCCCTGCCCGGCATCCTCACCGGCACGATCATCGGCATGGCCCGCTCGCTGGGCGAAACCGCCCCGCTGCTGATGATCGGCATGCGCGCCTTCGTTTCGACCCCGCCCGGCGGCGTGACCGACCCGTCGAGCGTGCTGCCCATGCAAATCTTTCTGTGGTCTGACGAAATCGACCCCGGCTTCGTCCAGAACACGTCGGCAGCTATCATCGTGCTGCTGGCCTCCCTCCTGGCGATGAATGGTCTTGCCATTTATCTGCGCAACAAGTTCGAGACCCGCTGGTAGCATGATGGACACGCCCCCGAAGATCTCCGCACGCAACGTCAACGTGTTCTACGGCGCCAAGAAGGCGATCGACGACGTGTCGATCGACATCGACGCCGGCATCGTCACCGCCTTCATCGGCCCGTCGGGCTGCGGCAAGTCGACGTTCCTGCGCACGCTGAACCGCATGAACGACACGATCCCGGCCTGCCGCGTCGAAGGCGAGATCCGGCTCGACGGCGAGAACATCTACGACGGCGCCATGGACGTGGTGCAGCTTCGCGCACGCGTCGGCATGGTGTTCCAGAAGCCCAACCCCTTTCCCAAGTCGATCTACGAGAACGTCGCCTACGGCGCGCGCATCCATGGCATGGCCGCCAACCGCGGCGAGATGGACGCGATCGTCGAGAAGGCGCTGGGCCGCGCCGGCCTGTGGGACGAGGTGAAGGACCGCCTCGACGACGCCGGCACCGCGCTTTCGGGCGGGCAGCAGCAGCGTCTGTGCATCGCGCGCGCGATTGCCGTCAGCCCCGAGGTGATCCTGATGGACGAGCCCTGCTCGGCGCTCGACCCGATCGCCACCGCGCGGATCGAGGAACTGATCGACGAGCTGAAGGAACGCTACGCGATCGTTATCGTCACGCATTCGATGCAGCAGGCCGCGCGCGTCTCGCAGCGCACCGCCTTCTTTCACCTCGGCGTCATAGTAGAATACGGCGAGACTTCGGGGATCTTCACCAATCCGCGCGAAGAACGCACCAAGGACTACATCACCGGGCGCTACGGCTGACGAGAAACGGATCATGGCAAAACATACGGTCAAGGCATTCGACAGCGAGATCAGCCAGCTTCGCGGCCTCATCGCGGAGATGGGCGGCCTCGCCGAAGTGGCGATCCGCGAGGCGATCGACGCGCTCTCGCGGCGCGACGAGGAAAAGGCCAGGCAGGTCGTCGCCGCCGATGCGCGGCTCGACGCGCTCGAAGCGGAGGTGGACCGGCTGGCGGTGCAGATCATCGCGCTGCGCGCGCCGATGGCCAATGACCTGCGCGACGTGATCGCCGCGCTCAAGATTTCCGGCGTGATCGAACGCATCGGCGACTATGCCAAGAACATCGCCAAGCGCGTCGACCAGATGGAAGGCCGCGCCAAGATCGGGCCGCTGACGCTGGTGCCGGCGATGGCCGAGATCGCGCAAGGGATGGTCCGCGACGTACTCAACGCCTACGGCGCGCGCGACGCGCTGCTCGCCATCGAGGTGATCAACCGCGACGAGAAGCTCGACAACTTCTACAACAGCCTGTTCCGCAATCTCGTCACCCACATGATGGAGAACCCGGCGACGATCTCCAGCGCGGCGCAGCTCCTGTTCGTCGCCCGCAATCTCGAGCGTATCGGCGACCACGCCACCAACGTCGCCGAGATGGTCTATTTCGCCGCGACGGGGCAGTATTATTCCGAGAAGGAAGGCCCGCGCGACACCAGCGGGGTGATCTGATGAAGCCTTCGATCCTGGTCGTCGAGGACGACCTCGCGCTCTGCGAACTGCTCACCTGGAACCTCGGCGCCGAAGGCTACGAGGTGCGCTCGACCGGCGACGGCGAGGAAGCGCTGGTAATGGTGCGCGAACAGGTGCCCGATGCGATCATCCTCGACTGGATGGTCGAGCAGGTTCCCGGCATCGAGGTCTGCCGCCAGCTCCGCAAGGACAAGGCGACCGCGCGCGTGCCGATCCTCATGCTCACCGCGCGCGGCGAGGAGGAGGATCGCATCCGCGGCCTCAAGACCGGCGCCGACGACTACGTGACCAAACCGTTCAGCCCGCGCGAGCTGATGGCCCGGGTGGAGGCGCTGCTGCGCCGCAGCCGCCCCTCGCTCGCCGGCGACGTCCTGGTGTTCGGCGATCTCGAGCTGGACTTCGCCTCGCACCGCGTCCGCCGCGACGGCGAGGCGCTGCACCTGGGCCCCACCGAGTTCAAGCTGCTGCGCTATTTCATGGAACGGCCCAACCGGGTGCTCTCGCGCCAGCAGATCCTCGACGGCGTCTGGGGCATGGATTCGGATATCGACGAACGCACGGTGGACGTTCACATCCGCCGCCTGCGCAAGGCGATCAACCGCCCCGGCGAGCACGACCCGATCCGCACCGTACGCGCCGCCGGCTATGCCATGGACGCTTCGTAGCGCCGACGCCCGCCCTCCCACGCAAGCGGAGCGGTCGCGACTGGAGTGATTTCGAGCCCGATGGTATCATCTGGCGACTCAGAAATTACGGAAAACAAAGGAAAATCCAGAGTCTGTCCGGTTCGATCAGAAGCGGACAGCCTCTAATCGATCAGGCCGCGCCCGCGCAGATCGTCGGCAAGACGTGCCGCATCGTGGAAATGGTGGGCCTGCCAGCCGCAGGCGCGCGCTGCGATGACGTTGGCCTCGTTGTCGTCGATGAACAGCATCGCGGCTGGCGCGTGGCCGAAGCGCGCGGCGGCGAGCGCGTAGATTTCCGGATCGGGCTTGATCAGCTTCTCGACGCCCGAGACGACGATGTCGCGGAAGCGATCGAACACCGCCTGTCCCGCACGGAACGGCGGCCAGAAGTCGGCGCTGAAGTTGGTGATCGCATAGAGCGGCACGCCGCGCGCGTGGAGCGCCTCGACCAGTTCGTGGCTGCCCGGCACCGGCCCGGGAATGGTTTCGGCGAAACGCGCGGCGAAGGCGCGGATCAGCGGCTCGTGCTCGGGAAACTCGGCAATACGCGCGGGGATCGTATCGGCCAGCATGTGGCCCGCGTCATGCCGAAAATGCCACTCGGGCGTGACGACGGTGGAAACGAACCGTTCAAGCTCGTCCGCATCGTCGATCAGCTTGGCAAAGAGATGCCGCAAGTCCCACTCGAACAGGACCTTGCCGACATCGAATACGACGGCGTCTATCTGTCCGGCCATTCGGGTCATGCGTCACCAAGCGGCGAAGCAGCGGCCGGAAGCGGCACCAGCCGTGCGAGGTCAGCGGCCCTGCCGCCGACCGTCAACGCAAGGCTATCAGCCCTGGCGCGCCTTGAAGCGGCGGTTGGTCTTGTTGATCACGTAGGTCCGGCCACGGCGGCGGATGACGCGGTTGTCCCGGTGGCGGTCCTTGAGCGACTTGAGGCTATTGCGAATCTTCATGACTGTCTCTTCCGCGGCCGCTGCCGCCTAAAATCGAAGCCGGGCCGTTAGTAGGCCCAGGGCGCGAAGTCAAGCCGGCCGGGCGATCCCGGCCAGCTTTCGCTCCCAGGCGAAGGCGTGACCGACGATCTCGTCGAGGTCGGCGTGGCGCGGCACCCAGGGCAGCGTCGCCCTGATTCGCGCGTTGTCCGAAATCAGCGAACCGGAATCGCCCGGCCGGCGCGGCGCCATCCGACGCGCGATGGCGACGCCGGCGGCGCGCTCGACCGCGTCGAGCACCTCCAGCACCGAGAAGCCGCGGCCATAGCCGCAGTTCATCGTCAGCGAACGGCCCGGCTCGGCGATCAGCGCTTCCAGCGCAAGGACGTGCGCAGCGGCAAGATCGGAGACGTGGATGTAATCGCGCACACCTGTGCCGTCGGGCGTCGCATAGTCGGTGCCGAACACGTCGACGTGATCGCGCTTGCCCAGCGCCGCCTCGACCGCGACCTTTATCAGGTGCGTCGCGCCGGCGGTCGACTGGCCGGTACGGCCTTGCGGATCGGCCCCGGCGACATTGAAGTAGCGCAGCGCGCAATAATTGAGCGGATGCGCGTTCGCCACGTCGGCCAGCATCAGCTCGGTCATCAGCTTGGACGTGCCGTAGGGATTGATCGGCAGGCGCGGCGTTTCCTCGGTGACGGGCGAGACCTCGGGCGTGCCGTAAGTAGCCGCGGTCGAACTGAAGATGAAATGGGGCACGCCCGCTGCCACCGCCGCGGCGATCAGCGCGCGGCTCTTGACGGTGTTGTTGTGGTAATATTTGAGCGGGTCCGTCACCGATTCGGGGACGACGATCGAGCCGGCGAAATGCATCACCGCGCGCGTGCCTTGCTCGGCGAAGATGCGCGCCAGCAGGGCCGCGTCCTCGACGTCGCCTTCGTAGAAGGGCACGCCTTCGGGCACCGCCCAGCGGAACCCGGTCGAAAGATCATCGATCACCGCCACCGGCCAGCCGGCGTCGACGAGCGCGAGAACGGCATGACTGCCGATGTAGCCGGCACCGCCGGTCACCAGAACGGAAAGCTTTTCGGCCATGGCGCGCGGCTTAGCACGACACCGCGCGCATTTGGTTAATCCGTTTTGCCGTTCATTCGTCGACCGGCACCGCAAGGCTGGCGGCACCCTTGCGCAAAGGGCTGACAAAGCTCACATTCCCGCTGCCCGGCGCGGTGCCGGCGGAGACGATGCCATGAAGTTGCCCACCCTCGCCGCGACCGTGCTCGCCCTGATTGTCGGCGGCTGCGTCGCGCCGGTCGGTCCGGTCGAGGTAACGCGCTTCCATGTGCCGGAGACCGCCCGGCTCGGCCGCGGCGCCGTGGCGGTGGAACCCGCTCCGGGCATGGCCGGCGACAGCCTCGAATGGCGCACCTACGCCGCGGCGGTCGGTCGGCAGTTGACCCTGATCGGCTACAGCGAGCAGACCGCCGGCGCCGCCGCCCAGGTCGCGCTCGTCCGGCTGCAGCGGCAGACCTACCGGCCCGAGCGCCGCCGCGGCCCGGTTTCGGTGGGCGTCGGCGGCGCCACCGGCAGCTATGGCTCGGGCGTGGGCCTGGGTCTCGGCTTCGACTTGTCCGGCCCGCCGCCCGATGTCGTGGAGACCGAGCTTGCCGTCACGATCAGGGACCGCGCCAGCGGCCAGTCGCTGTGGGAAGGCCGCGCAAGCTTTGTGGTCGATGCGAAGTCCCCGCTCGCCAGCAGCCAGCTCGGCGCGGCGAAGATGGCCGAGGCACTGTTCAAGGATTTCCCCGGCACCTCCGGGGAAACCATCCAGGTAAGGCCGTAAGCCGCATGAGCGACATCGAGATTTCCAGCGCGTTCGATTCCGGCAACATCGAGGTTCTTTCCGTGTCGGGCGCGAGCGCGCGGCTGACGATCCGGCGAGACCACAAGTCCAACTTCTTCCAGTGGTTCCACTTCCGCGTCTCGGGCGGCCGGGGCCGGATGCTGGAACTGCGCCTGACCGGCCTTGCCGCCGCCGCCTATCCGATGGGCTGGCCCGGCTACCGCGCCTGCGTGTCCGAGGACCGGCACGACTGGACCCGCGCGGAAACCGCCTGGGAAGAAGCGCGCGACGGCGGCACGTTGACGATCCGCCATACGCCCGCAAGCGACCTCTGCTGGTTCGCCTATTTCGCGCCCTATTCCATGGAGCGCCACCACGACCTGATCGCCGAAGCGGCGGCGAGCGAGGGCGTGGACTACCGCAGCCTCGGCCGCAGCCTCGACGGGCAGCCGATCGACTGCGTGGAGATGGGCGAAGGGCCGGTGCAGGTCTGGCTCTATGCGCGCCAGCATCCCGGCGAATCGATGGCCGAATGGTGGATGGAAGGCGCGCTGGAGGCGCTGACCGACCCCGCCGATCCGGTCGGCCGCGTGCTGCGCCGCAAATGCCGGCTGCATCTCGTGCCCAACGCCAACCCCGACGGCTCGCGGCGCGGCCACCTGCGCACCAATGCCATCGGCGTGAACCTCAACCGCGAATGGCGCGATCCCACGCCCGAACGCTCGCCCGAAGTGGTCGCGCTGCGCGGCGCGATGGACGAAAGCGGCGTCGATTTCTCGATGGACGTCCACGGCGACGAAGCGATACCGGCCGTGTTTCTCGCCGGGTTCGAGGGCATCCCCTCGCTCAAGGATGAGCAGCTTGCCGGCTACAGGCGCTACGGCGAGATCCTCGCGCGGCGCACGCCCGATTTCCAGACCAGGCGCGGCTATCCGCTGACGCCCGCCGGCAAGGCCAACCTGGCCATGTCCACCAACCAGCTCGCCGAGCGCTTCGGCTGCGTCGCGATGACGCTGGAGATGCCGTTCAAGGACCACGACGACATGTCCTGCCCCGCCCGGGGCTGGAGCCCGGAACGCAGCAAGCTGCTGGGGCGCGATTGCCTGGCGGCGCTGGCGGAATGGCTGGAGGAACGGGGCTGATCGACGCGATCTTGGCGACGCCGGTGCAAACCGGGACGATTGCCCCTAGATAGTGCCCATGGCCGACCTCTTCGCCGGCGACATGCCGCCGCAGCCCATGCTCGACGAACCCGGCGCCGACGCGCCGCTGGCCGACCGCCTGCGCCCGCGCCGCCTGGATGACGTCGTCGGGCAGGAACACATCACCGGCCCCGAAGGCGCGATCGGGCGCATGGTCGCGGCGGGCCGGCTGTCCTCGATGATCCTCTGGGGCCCGCCCGGCACCGGCAAGACCAGCACCGCGCGGCTGCTGGCCGACGCGGTGGGGATGCGCTTCGTCGCGGTCAGCGCCGTGTTCTCCGGCGTCGCGGACCTCAAGAAAGCCTTTGCCGAGGCCGAGGTGGCGGCCAGGGCGGGACAGCGCACGCTGCTGTTCGTCGACGAGATCCACCGCTTCAACCGCGCGCAGCAGGACGGTTTCCTGCCCTTCGTCGAGAAGGGCGCGGTGACGCTGGTCGGCGCCACCACCGAGAACCCCAGCTTCGAGCTGAACGCGGCGTTGCTCTCGCGCGCGCAAGTGCTGATCCTGCGCCGGCTCGACGCGGAGGCGCTGGCGAAGCTGCTCGACAAGGCGGAAGCGCTGGAAGGCCCCCTGCCCGTCACGCCCGAAGCGCGCGAGGCGCTGGTCGCATCGGCCGACGGCGACGGGCGCTTCCTGCTCAATCAGGCCGAAACGCTCTATGCCGCGAAGATCGGGGAGCCGCTCGACCCGGCAGGGCTCGGCCGCTTCCTCCAGCGCCGCGTCGCGGTCTACGACAAGGACCGCGAGGGGCACTACAACCTGATCTCCGCGCTGCACAAGGCGCTGCGCGGATCGGACCCGCAGGCGTCGCTCTACTACCTCGCGCGGATGCTGACCGCGGGCGAGCAGCCGCTCTACGTGCTGCGCCGCCTGACCCGCTTCGCCAGCGAGGACATCGGCCTCGCCGATCCCGAGGCGCTGGTGCAGTGCCTTGCGGCCAAGGATGCCTACGAGTTCCTCGGCTCGCCCGAGGGCGAGCTGGCGATCGTCCAGGCCTGCCTCTATTGCGCCACCGCGCCCAAGTCGAACGCCGCCTACGCCGCGCAGAAGGCGGCGTGGCGCAGCGCCAGGGAGACGGGATCGCTGATGCCGCCGGCCGCCATCCTCAACGCGCCGACGAAGCTGATGAAGGACATCGGCTACGGCAAGGGCTATGCCTACGACCACGACGCCGACGAGGGCTTCTCGGGCGCCGACTACTGGCCCGAGGAAATGGCGCCGCAGACCTTCTACCGCCCGGTCGAGCGCGGCTTCGAGCGGCAGGTGATCGAGCGCATCGCCTATTGGGACAAGCTGCGCGCCCGGCGCCGCGGAGAATGAGGGCGGGCTTCCGCCACTTCGCGGCGATCGACTGGTCGGGCGCCGCGGGCGAGCGGCATCACGGCATAGCGCTGGCGATCTGCGCGCAAGGCGACGGTGCGCCCGCGCTGGTCCGGCCGGGGCACCGCTGGTCGCGGCCGGAAGTGCTGCGCTGGCTGACGGACGAAATGCCGGCGGACACGCTGGTCGGCCTCGACCTCGGCATCTCGCTCGCCTTCGCGGACCGGGGCGCGTTCTTCCCCGGCTGGCCGGACAGCCCCGCCGATGCCCGCGCGCTCTGGGCGCTGGTCGACCGGCTCTGCGCAGATGACGCGCACCTGGCCGTTGCGGGCTTCGTCGACCATCCGCAAGCAGCGCGGCACTTCCGCCGCCACGGCGGGCGCGAGGGCGACCTGTTCGGCGCCGATGGGAAAGGAGGGGGCCGCGGCCGCTTCCGCGTGACCGAGCTGGCGCAGCAGGCGATGGGCTGCAAGCCCTGCAGCAACTTCAACCTCGTCGGCGCGGCCCAAGTCGGCAAGTCGAGCCTCTCGGGCATGCGCCTGCTCCACCGCCTCGGCGGCCGGCTGCCCGTCTGGCCGATCGACCCGCGGCCCCAGACGGGCTCGGTTATGGTCGAGATCTACACGACGATCGCCGCGCTCGCCGCCGGGCGCAGCGCCGGCCGCTCGAAGATCCGCACGCTGGAGGAGCTGAACCATGCGCTGGCCGCGCTGGGCAGCGAGGGGTTCGGCCGCGAAGGCCCGATCGACGACCACCGGAGCGACGCGATCCTCACCGCCGCCTGGCTGCGCCGGGCCGCGCATCGCCCGGAACTCTGGGCGCCGTCGGGCCTGACTGCCGACATCGGCCGCACGGAAGGGTGGACCTTCGGCGCCGGGTGACGGCGGAGGAGCTTGCCGCTCAGAACAGCCGCGTCAGGCCGTAGAACACCGCGCCGACCAGCGCCGAGGCGGGGATGGTGATGACCCAGGCGACGACAACGCTCCGCGCCACGCCCCAGCGGATCGCCGAGGCGCGCCGCGCGGTGCCGGCGCCGATGACGCAGCCGGTGATCGTGTGCGTGGTCGAGACCGGGATGCCGAGCAGCGAGGCCGAGAACACGATGATCGAGCCGCCGGTCGAAGCGCTGAACCCCTGGTGCTGCGACAGCTTGGTGATGCGAGAACCCATCGTCTCGATGATCTTCCACCCGCCCGATAATGTGCCGAGCGCGATCGCCACATAGCAGCTTATCGCCACCCAGTGCGGCACGTGGAATTCACCGGCGAGGTAGCCGGTCGAGTAGAGCAGCACGGTGATGATGCCCATCGTCTTCTGCGCGTCGTTGAGCCCGTGGCTGAGCGAATAGGCGGCCGACGAGAACAGGTGGAGGAAACGGAACGAGCGTTCCGCCGAACGCGAGGTGGAATGGCGGAATCCCCAGCTTGTCACCAGCATGATCAGCATCGACAGCATCATGCCCAGCACCGGCGAGAGCACGATGGCCACCAGCGTCTTGTTGAGGCCCGACCATTGGATACCCTCGATGCCGGCATGGGCGGTGCCGGCGCCGATCAGCCCGCCGATCAGCGCGTGGCTGCTCGACGAGGGGATGCCCTTGAACCAGGTCACGATATTCCAGAACATCGCCCCCACCAGCGCCCCGAAGACGACGCCGGGCGTCACCAGATCGCGGTCGATCAGCCCTTGGCCGATGGTGTCCGCCACCTTGTGCAGCGCCGGGAACATCACGCTGAGGAAATAGGCGGCGAAGTTGAATGTCGCGGCGAACAGCACCGCCTGCACCGGCCCCAGCAGGCGCGTCGCGACCACCGTGGCGATCGAGTTGGCCGCGTCGTGCAGGCCGTTGAGGAAATCGAAGGCCAGCGCAATGGCGATGAGCCCGACGAGAAGCGGCAGGGCAAGCTGATAGGTCATGGCGCGCTCAGGCGTGGTCGATGACGATGCCGTCGATCTCGTTGGCGACGTCCTCCAGCGCGTCGACGATGCGCTCCAGGTGCTTGTAGATCTCGCGCACGACGATGAACTTCAGCGTCTCCTGCTCGCCGCACTGCATGAACGCCTTTCTGACGCCGGAGTCGTGGACTTCGTCGGCATGGCCTTCCATGCGCACCAGCCGCTCGGTCAGCTCGTGCAGCCGCGCTCCGTTCCGCGCCACGTCGCGCAGCAGCGGGATCGCCTCGGCGGTGACGCGCGCGGCATCGACGATGATCGCGGTCATATCGCGCATCTCGTCGTCGAACGTGGTGAAATCGTAGAGCGCGATGGCGCCGGCGGCCGCATTCATCTCGTCCACCGCATCATCCATCGCCCCGATCAGGCCGGTGATCGCACCCCGGTCGAAGGGGGTAAGGAAGGTCTTGCGGACGGTCAGCAACACCTCGCGGATGATATTGTCGGCGTCATGCTCGCGCTCGTGGATCTCGCGGATATGGTCGGCGCGCGAGCTGCCGTTCTGGAACAGCCGCGCCAGCGCGTCAGCCGCGACGACGATCGTGGCCGCGTGCGCTTCGAACAGGTCGAAGAAATTTCCGGTCTTCGGCAGCAGCCTCTGGAACCACGCGAACATCTGACTCACCCTGGATTTCTGCGCGACGAGGTGAAGTACGCCCGTGCGTCTTGCTGCTGCCTGGAACTCCGACGCGGCGAACGAGCGCATGAGATCGCGCAAATCCGGTTCGTCGACCGCCTCCGCCGCCTCGGGCAGCGTGAACCAGCGACGCTCGCGCTCGTCCTGCTCCTTCCAGCTAGCGCGCTCCTGCGTCACCGCCAGCGGGAAGACGTCGACGTCGACCATCAGCGAGGCGCCGTTGTTGCGCCGCTTGCGATAGCGGTACGAGCCGAGCGGAGTCGGGCACACCGGCCCGCCGACGCCCGCCTCCTCATCCGCTTCCCGCGCCGCAGCGGCGTGGGGCGAAAGACCCGAGGGCACGTTGCCCTTGGGGATCACCCAGCGCCCGGTGCCCCGCGACGTGATCAGCAGGACGCGCACCGACGCATCGGGCGCGGCTCCTTCTGTACGGTAGGGCAAGGCAGCGATCTGGCGGATGACGGGTTCCTTCGGAGCGTGGCCGATGCCCGAAACCGGCGCATGTTACAATATGATGACACCATGAAAATGTGCGCAGCGCTGGCGTTCCGGCCACGACGGGGCCATACGGCGGGCATGGCCGTGGATATCGCCACCGTGGGATTGCTGGACGACGACGAGATCGAACTCGACGACGCCGCGCTGGCGCTGAGCGAACTCGACCACGAAGGAATCGACCTTGCGCCTTACCATGCCCTGCTCGACGACATCGCCGGTCGGCTGGTCGACTTTTCCCGCGCGCGGACGCCGGGGCAGCAGGCCGAGGCGCTGCGCCGGGTCTTCCACGAGGAGTTCGGCTTCACCGGCGACCGCGAAAGCTACGACGCGCCGGTCAACGCCGACCTCATCCGCGTGCTCGACCGGCGGCGCGGCCTGCCGATCAGCCTCGCGCTGCTCTATGTCGCCGCGTCCCGGCGCATGGGCTGGACCGCCCATGCGACCAACACGCCGGGCCACGTCCTCGTTCGCATCGGCGGGGATCCCGGCTGCCTGATCGACCCGTTCCACGACGGCACGCCCGTATCGAACGAGCGCCTTGCCGCGCTGCTGCTGGGCGCGCTGGGAGCCGGAGGCGAACCGGGCCCCGAACACGTCGCGCCGATGAGCAACCGGGCCGTGCTCGTCCGCCTGCTGCTCAACCAGGCCAGCCGCGCCGAACGCGGCGGCGATCCGCTGCGGGCGATGACGATCTACGAGCGGATGACGCTGGTTGCGCCCGACAACGGCGACGGCTGGTGGGAACTGGCCCGGCTGCAACTGCAGATGCACGATGTCGAGGCGGCCCGCGGCAGCCTCAGCGCCATGCTGGAAGTGACGCGCGATCCGCGGCGGCGCGAGTTGGTGGTCGCTACGTTGCGGGCGATCGCGGAAGGGTAGCCGCCGGCCTCCGCACGCCGCGTCGGAACCAGAAGGTCCACACCGCCAGACTGCCGAGCAGCGCCATCGCCAGGCCCGATGCCGTCATCGCCAGCCGGTAGGGCAGCCCGCCGACCTTGGCCGCGTGCAGCGGATAGAACAGGTTGAACCCGCGCGCCTGCGGCGGCAGCTTCAACGCGTCGCGCGCCTCGACGAGCTGGCCGGTGTCGGCCGCGAAATAAAGCGTGGTACGCCCGTTCGGCAGCCACTCGCCGGACTGGCGCATGCGCAGGGTGATCAACCCGCTGTCCTTGCGCGGCAGGCCGAGGATGCGGATCTCGGCATCCGGAAAATGCCGACGGGCGGTGCCGATCATCGCGGTCCAGTCCAGCCGGTCGGCAAGCCGCGCGTCGCGCGGCGGCGGCGGCTTCAGCGCCTGCACGATCACCGCGGGCGCGGAGGGGCCGAGCACGAGCGCGGCCACCGGCCGGAAGGCCATCGCCGCGCCGGTGTAGAGCGAGAGCAGCAGCAGCGGCGCCATGACGATGCCGAGGTCGCGGTGCTGGCGCGTTATTGCCGGGCGCGTCATCCGCCTGGGCCACAGGCGGAACTCGAAGGTGCGGCGCGTGCGCCACCACAGGATCGCGCCGCTCACCACGAAGAATAGCCCGCACAGCGCGGCGATGCCGCCCACCGTCGCGCCGGTCTTGCCCGTGAAGAGGTGGTGGTGGAAGTCGAACAGCCACAGTTCGGGCCGTTCCCACTGGCTCTGCCAGCGGGTAACGATGTCGCCCGCCTGATCGGTGTAAGCGCCGGCGCCGCCCTTGTAGCTCAGGCGGTGCAGCCCGAAACCGTCGCTGGCGAGGACCACGCTTTCCGGCCGGGTTTGCGGATCGGCCATGATCCGCTCGACCGTGGCGGCGATCCGGGCGGTGTCAGTCACCTGGGCGTCGCCGGCATGGGGCAGCATGACCAGCACGTCCCGGTGCACCAGCAACGCGCCCGACAGCCCCAGCAGCGCCAGCACCAGGCCGGTCAATCCGCCGATCCAGCGGTGCAGAAGGTCGAGCGTCCGCAGAGCGTTTGCTCCCTAGAACCTGTAATCCCAGCCCAGCGTGAATGTGCGGCCCCGCCCGGCGAAGAAGGCCAGATTGTCGTTCGGCAGGCGCGTATCGCTGGAATAGTCGATGTAGAACTTGTCGAACAGGTTCTGCACGCTCAGCGTCAGCGCGCCATAGCCGGTCTGGTAGCGGATGCTGGCGTCGGTCACGTTGTAGCCGCCGAAGCTGTTGCGCTGGTCGGGCTGCGGCTTGCCGGGATCGGCATGGAAGGTGCGCGACAGATAGAACTGCGTCTGCACCAGCGCCGAAAGCGGCCCGCGGCTGTAGTTGGCCGAGAGGTTGACCCGGTCGGGCGAGATATTGACGCCATCGAGATCGGTATCGACCTTGCCGTCGGGCGCGCCGCGATTGGCATCGCTGTCGAAGCGGCCGATGAGGTGGGCATAACCGACGCCCAGGCGCAGTCCCTCGATCGGCGTCTGCACCTTGAGGTTCAGCTCTAGCCCCTGGATCTCGACGCGCTGGCGCTGGACGTCGAAGATGCCGCCGGGATTGGCGATGAGAAGCTGCCCCTTGTCACTCGACGACCAGAAATAGGTGGCGCTGGCGTCGAGCGGGCCGCGCTTCACCTCGACGCCGACCTCACGGTTGTTCGAGATGACCGGGGCGATGTCGAGGAAGTAGTCGATGTCGACGCCCGTTCGGGAGACCGCGCGGGTGATGCGGCCGATGTCGGGCACGGTGAAGCCCTCGGCATAGCTGGCGTAGGCGCGGATGCCGTCCCACGGCTCGACGATGACGCCGCCGTTCAGCAGCACGTCGTCGAACGTGGGCTTGCCACCCGAGACGGCGACGCCGCCGTAGGTCGCCGGATCGTTGCCGACCGCGGTGGTCGCCCCCAGCGTGTGGTAGTCGTCGATCTTGATCTGCACGTTCTCCCAGCGCGCGCCGCCGGCGAGCCGCACCTTGCCGCCGAGCAGCTTCAGGTTGGCCTGGGCGAAGGGCGCAAGGCTGCGGAAATCGCTCGGCGGCACCCAGACGCGATCGGTGGCGATGAGGCGCTGCTCGGTCTTGTCCACCAGCGCGTCGAAGCCGATCGTCATGGAAAGCGCGTCGAACAGCGTGCGCTCGTAGCTGAATTTGGCGCCGAGCTTGCGCGAGCGGTTCTGCGACTGGTCGAACAGCGTGCCGATCGGCGCGATGGCCGGGTCCTGGAAGGAGCCGATCGGCGCGATCTCGCCGCCGAAGGTGTCGCGCGTGCGGTTGAAGAAGACCTGGCTGACGAAGTGGCCGCCGGCAAGGTCGCTGTCGATATAGGACAGGGCGACGCTTTCGGTGCGGCCGGCGGCGGGCACCCCCGGAGGCGCGCCGCGCACCGCGCTGGTCGGGATGCCAAGCGTGCGGCTGCCGGGGATGGCGACGTAATCGCCGTCGCCCTTCATCTCGTAGCGGCTGGCGATGAGGTCGATGCGGCCGGTCGCCGAGACCGCATAGCCGAGCCGGGCGAACACGTTGGTCGTCTTCGAATCCTGCGTCTCGCCCTGCGTCAGGTTCAGGCCGATGCGGCGGTCCTGCCCGTCGTAGAATACGCCGCGCTTCTCGTAAGTCGCGCCGAGCGTCGCGTCGAAATCGCCCGCCTTCCACTGGACCAGGCCGCCGGCCTTCCAGCCGATGCCGTCGCCGCGAAAGTTGGTGTCAGCCGTACCCTGGAGCAGCACGCGGCCGCTGATGCCCTCTTCGCGCGGGGCGCCGACCGTCACCTGGTTGACGATGCCGCCGGTGCCGCCGATGCCCTGCAACGCGTTCGAGCCGAAGATCACCTCGACCCGGTCGACGAAGAAGCCGTCGATGGTGAAACCGTCGCGGCTGCCGTCGCGCATCGGCGTCGACTGCGGGATGCCGTTGATCGCATAGAGCGGTGAGCGGCCGCGCAGCGTCTCGCCCGCGCCGGACAGCTTTTGCCGGGTCGGCGAGAACGAAGGCGTCAACGTGGCGACTGCGTCGGTCACCGAGCCCGAGATCGAGACCTGCTGTTCGAGCGTGTCCCGGGTGATCACGTCCACCGTCAGCGGCAGCGCGTTGATCGGCAGCACGCTGCGCGCGGCGGTGACCACGATGGTTTCGCCCGGCGCCGCCGCCGCCTCTTCGGCATGAGCCGGCGCGGACAGCGCGGCCAGGATCGCGAACGCGGATGAAGCAGACAGAACGTGACGCACGGCAAAGACCCCCTAGACTTGGGGGGGCGCCTAGCGACATGCCTTAGCTAATGCAATCCATTATCATTAATGCCATTGCGAGGAGGCGGGCTCGCGTGGCCGATATGCCACACTGCCCGGTCAGCTCCGCGCGCCCAGATCGCCCTTGCCGATCGTGCCGCCGGCCATCTCCAGCATCCGGTCGAGGCTCTTCTTGGCGGCCAGGCGCAGCGATTCCTCGATCTCGATCCGCGGCTGGAGATCGCGCAGCGCGAGGTAGAGCTTCTCCAGCGTGTTGAGCGCCATGTAGGGGCAGATGTTGCAGTTGCAGTTGCCGTCCGCGCCGGGCGCGCCGATGAAGGTCTTGTGCGGCAGCGCCTTTTCCATCTGGTGCATGATGTGCGGCTCGGTGGCGACGATCAGCGTGTCGCCCGGCATCGTCTTGGCGTATTGCAGGATGCCGCTGGTCGAGCCGACGTAATCCGCGTGGTCGATGATATGCGGCGGGCATTCGGGGTGCGCGGCGACCGGCGCGTCGGGGTGCTGGCCCTTGAGCTTCAGCAGTTCCCTTTCGCTGAACGCCTCGTGGACGATGCACACGCCCGGCCAGAGCAGCATCTCGCGGTCGAACTTGCGCGAGAGGTAGCCGCCCAGATGCCGGTCGGGGCCGAAGATGATCTTCTGCTCGGGCGGGATCTGCGAAAGGATCGTCTCCGCGCTCGACGAGGTCACGATGACGTCGGACAGCGCCTTCACCTCGGTCGAACAGTTGATGTAGGTCAGCGCGATGTGATCGGGATGCGCTTCGCGGAAGGCCCTGAACTTCTCCGGCGGGCACGAATCCTCAAGGGAGCAGCCGGCGTCGAGATCGGGCAGCACGACGATCTTTTCGGGCGAGAGGATCTTCGCGGTGTCGGCCATGAACTTGACGCCGCAGAAGGCGATCACCTCGGCGTCGGTCGCCGCCGCCTTGCGGCTCAGTTCCAGCGAATCGCCGACGAAATCGGCCAGGTCCTGGATTTCCGGCTTCTGGTAATAGTGCGCCAGGATCACCGCCTTGCGCTCCTTGCGCAGGCGATCGATCTCCGCGCGCAGGTCGAGGCCGGAAAGATTGGCGGTCTGGACAGTCATCGGCAGCTTTTCATCCCTCGTTCTTGCAGGCCAGATAGGCACTGACCCGCACAAGCCCAAGGACAAAATGCTCGCCGGGGTCAGGCGCCGCCCGCCGCCGCCATGAATCCCCGCGCCGCCGTCATGCCGCCAGCATCCACAGTTCGTCGGAACGGGCGACGCGGCCCCGGCGTTCCAGGTCGATCAGGTGGGCGAGCACGGAGCGTTCGGCGGCGGGCCACAGGCGCCGGTCGATGCCCCGGTACATCAGCGGGACCATCTCGGGAATGCGCGCGTTGCCCGCCTCGATCTGGCGCAGGATCTGGTTCTCGCGCTGGCGGCGGTGGCCGATCATGCCGCGCACGAGCTGACGCGGCTTCGTCACCTCCGGACCGTGCGCGGGGTAATAGATGCGGTCGTCCCGGCCGTAGAGCTTCTGCAGACTTTCCATATAGGCGGTCATGTCGCCGTCGGGCGGCGAGACCACCGAGGTCGACCAGCCCATGACATGATCGCCGGTGAACAGCGCCCCCGATTCCTCCAGCGCAAAGCACAGGTGGTTCGAGGTATGGCCCGGCGTCGCGACCGCGGCCAGCGTCCAGCCCTCGCCCGCGATGCGCTCGCCGTCCGTCAGCACGCGGTCGGGCGCATAAGTGGGATCGAAGCTTGCGTCGGATCGCGGGCCGTCGTCGGCCAGGGCAAGCGGCGCGCAGCCGATCACCGGCGCGCCGGTGCGCGCGGCAAGCGGCGCGGCGGCGGGCGAATGGTCCTTGTGCGTGTGCGTGCAGACGATGGCGCGCACGTCCGCATTGCCGATCGCGGCCAGGAGCGCGGCGAGGTGATCGTCCTCCAGCGGGCCGGGATCGATCACCGCGACATCGCCGCCGCGGCCGACGACATAGCTCTGCGTGCCGGTGAAGGTGAAGGCCGAGGGGTTGCCCGCGAGCACGCGGCGCACCAGCGGCTCCGCGGGATCGGCCTCTCCGACCGGCCAGGGCTTTGGAGGAAAGTTCATGGGAGCGGATATGGAGATTGGTCCCGTCGCTGTCGACCACCTTCATCGTCACCCTGAACTTGTTTCAGGGCCCATTTCTCCTCCCGCCCGAATATCGCCTATGGGCATGATGGGTGCTGAAACGAGTTCAGCATGACGAGTCGCGCAAGAGGGGCCTATGAGTATCAGCGACGAACGCATCCTCGTGCTCGACGCCGGCACGACATCCACCCGCGCGATGATCTTCGACCTTGCCGGGAACCTGTGCGCCGTCGCCCAGCGCGAACTGGCGCAGCACTATCCGCGCGCCGGCTGGGTCGAGCACGACGCGGACGAGATCTGGCGATCGACGCTGGCCTGCGCGCGCGAGGCGCTGGCAGCGGCAGGCCCCGTCGCCTGCATCGGCATCGCCAACCAGCGCGAAACCGTCGTCGCCTGGGACAAGGCCAGCGGCGCGCCGCTGGCCCGCGCGATCGTCTGGCAGGACCGCCGCACCGCCGACGCCTGCGCCGCCCTGCGCGCAGCGGGGCACGAGCCGGCCGTGCAGGCGCAGACCGGGCTGCTGCTCGATCCCTATTTCTCGGCGACCAAGATGCGCTGGCTGCTCGACCATGTGCCCGAGGTGCGCGGCGCCGCGGAAAGCGGCCGGCTGGCGCTGGGCACGGTGGAAAGCTGGCTCGCCTTCAGGCTCACCGGCGGCGCGCACATCTCCGACGCCGCCAACGCCAGCCGCACCAGCCTGCTGCCGCTGGCGGGCGCGAGCTGGGACGCGGGGCTCTGCGACCTGTTCGGGGTGCCGCGCCCGGCCCTGCCCGAAGTGGTCGACAACGCCGGCTCCTTCGGCCGGACGCTGCCCGAATGGCTCGGCGCGGCCGTGCCGCTGACCGGCCTTGCCGGCGACCAGCAGTCGGCGACGATCGGCCAGGGCTGCCTCGCGCCCGGCCAGACCAAGGCGACTTACGGGACCGGCGCCTTCGTGCTCGCGGCGATGGGCGAGACGGTGCCCCGCTCGCGCCACCGGCTGCTCGGCACCGTGCTCTGCCAGCTCGGCGGCACGCGCAGCTATGCGCTTGAAGGCTCGGTCTTCGTCGCCGGCAGCCTGATCAAGTGGCTGCGCGACAGCCTGGGGCTGATCGCCAGCGCCGCCGAGACCGAGACGCTCGCGCGTTCGGTGAACGACAGCGGCGGGGTGGTCATCGTCCCCGCGCTGTCCGGCCTCGGCGCGCCGCACTGGCGGCCCGAGGCGCGCGCCAGCATATCGGGCGTCACTTTCGCCACCGGCCGCGCGCACCTGGCGCGCGCCGCGCTGGAGGCGATGGCGCTGCAGACGCACGACCTCGCCACCGCCTTTGCCGGCGACGGCGCGCGCTGGACCGCGCTGCGCATCGACGGCGGCATGAGCGCCAACGACTGGATCGCGCAGGACCTGGCCGACATGCTCGCCCTGCCGGTCGAGCGCCCCGAGCTGATCGAGACGACCGCGCTCGGCGCGGCGATGCTCGCGGGCCTCGGCGCCGGGCTGTTCACTTCGCTGGGCGAGGCCGGCACGGCGATGCGCGGACCGGTCAGCCGGTTCGAACCCCGGATGCCCGACAGCGAGCGCGAGGCCCGGCTGGCGCTCTGGCACCAGGCGCTGGCGAAAGTTTAGGGCCTGTCCTGCTTAGGTTGATGCGCCGGTTCGGATCGCGTCCGCACCGTTTTCCTACATGGACCCGATCGGCTATCGGCACGGAAATGGCCCGCTTTCCTTCATCCGTCGCGCGTACGCAGGCCGGCCTGCGGGGCCGCGGTTTCCCGCTTCCTGGACACCGTAAACTGCGTCAACTTCGTCAACCGAGTGTCAACCGAATGCCAACCGGGACACCGACGCGGGCAGGTGCCCCTCGCGCAAGCGAATCGGCCTTCCGGCTTATCTTTTGTTCGCCGTGATCTTCCGAGTCGCCAGATGATTCCATCCGGCTCGAAATCAGCGATTCACCACGCGCATCCGTTCGCGCAGTTGCGCAAGCGCGCTCGGCGCGTCGGCGTCGCGCTCGCGCCAGCCGATGTCGAGCCGCATCAGCCGGGCATAGAAGCGCTCGCTGGCACCGATCAGGTCGCGGATATCGGCATCGAGCAGCGCCAGCCGATCCGTATCGGCGGCCACGTCGGGCGCCAGGCGGCCATGCCGGCGGAGCTGGAACTCGCTGATCTCGCCCATGAAATAGGCGCGCTGGTTGAGCAGCCAGGCGATCGCGTGCATCATCCGCGTGGTCGTGCGCAGCGCCTCGCACGACAGCGCGACGCGGGTCAGGTCCTCCGCGCGGCCGGCATTGCCCATGCGGCCCGACAGCATGAAGGTCGCGCGCACTTCGTCCGAGAGTATCAGCGCCTCGCTGTAGAGACCCTCGATGATGCGCGGATTGATGGTGGCCGTTCTTGACATCCTGCGACCGAAATAATCCCCGGCGGCGGCATGGGGCAACCGCTTCGGACAATCATCCACCGACCAATTTCACGGTGTGCGAATGTGGCACAGCCGGCGGGTCCGCCGCCGCCCGCGTTAGGCGATGATGTCGGGAATCAGATAATCCTCGACCAGCGCGATTTGATCCTTGAGTTTCAACTTTCTCTTCTTGAGCCGGGCAATCTGGAGCTGGTCTCCCCCTCCCGACGCGGCGAGCGCGTCGATCGCGGCGTCGAGATCGCGGTGCTCGATTTTTAACGCCTCCAGCCGCTTGCGCTGCTCTTCTTCGTTCACGCCGCAATTCTCCAAGTGACAGGCTGCCGTGCCGCTGGAACGCGCCATACCCGGTAAACGCAGACTTGCCGCGCTTCACCGAAATGAGGCGATTAGCACCTTCGCAAAGTACGCCGAATATGGTTGCATGACAATCGCGCCGAACCCGTCCGGGGTCGATTCGCCCCTGACCTTCGGCCAAGGAAGGAGGACCATTAAATGGACGCTTCGCATCTCAGCGCCTTGCAACTCAAGCATTCCGGCCTCGAGCGGCGTATCCACGAGGAAATGAGCCGTCCGATGCCCGATATTGCGGTGATCCAGACGCTCAAGAAGCAGAAGCTTCGCATCAAGGAAGAACTCGAACACAACTGATTTTGCCGCCGTGACGGCTGGGCGGGCATCGTACCGCGTTCCCAAAGCCGCGGCTTTGGGCTAGTCGAGGACCATGACCAGCGCAGCCGTCGCCGCCGCCAGAACCATCCTTACCGGCCTGCACGAGATTATGGCCTCGCGCAGCAACGCCCAGGCCAAGCTCAACACCGTTGTCGAGGTAATCGGCGGGGGGCTCCATAGCGAAGTCTGCTCCGTCTACCTGCTGCGCGAAGGCATGCTCGAACTTTTCGCCACTCGCGGCCTGGCGCAGGAAGCCGTGCACGTCACGCGCATGAGCGTGGGCGAAGGCCTGGTCGGCACCATCGCCGAGAACATCGAGACGCTGAACCTCGCCGAAGCGACCGCGCACCCCGACTTCTCCTATCGCCCCGAAACGGGCGAGGACAGGTTCCACTCCTTCGCCGGCGTGCCGATCGTGCGGCGCGAACGTGCGGTGGGCGTGCTCTGCGTCCAGCATGTCGAGCCGCGGCGCTACGAGGAAGTGGAGATCGAGGCGCTGCAGACCGTCGCCATGGTGCTGTCGGAGGTGATCGCCAACGCCGGGCTTGTCGACGAGGACGATTACGGCACGCTCGCCGGGCAGACGGGGCTGGAGCTGTTGCGCGGGCTGACGCTGGTCAAGGGGCTGGCCAGCGGCTTCGCGGTCTACCACCAGCCGCGCGTCACCATCGAACACATCGTCGCGGAAGACACGGAGGCCGAGCGCCAGCGCGTCTATCACGCCTTCGACAAGATGCGCGAGCAGATCGACCGCATGGCCGCGCAGGCCGAGTTCGGCGTCGGCGGCGAGCACGAGGAAGTGCTCGAGACCTACAAGATGTTCGCCTACGACGAAGGCTGGGCGCGGCGGATCAACGAAGCGATCGATTCCGGCCTCACCGCCGAGGCGGCCATCGAGCGCGTCCAGCAGCGCACCCGCATGCGCATGCGCCAGATCGACGACCCGCTGCTGGCCGATCGCATGCACGATCTGGAGGACCTGTCCAACCGGCTGCTGCGCATCGTCTCGGGCCAGCTCGGCACCGCGGCGAGCAAGGGGCTGCGCAGCGACACGATCCTCGTCGCCCGCAACCTCGGCCCCGCCGAACTGCTCGAATACGACCGGCGGCGATTGAAGGGCGTCATTCTGGAGGAGGGATCGCTCACCGCGCACGTCGTCATCGTCGCGCGGGCGATGGGGGTGCCCGTGCTCGGCCGCGTGCGCGGCCTGCGCGGGCTGGTGCGCGAAGGCGACCGGCTCCTGCTCGACGCCGACCAGGGCACGTGCACGGTGCGGCCGACGCCGCCGGTGGTCGAGGCCTTCGAGGCGCGCTTCGCCAAGAGCCGCGAGCGCCAGGCCGCCTACGCGGCGCTGCGCGACGTCGAGCCCGTCACCCGCGACGGCACGCGCATCACGGTCATGATCAACGCCGGCCTGCGCGACGATATGCCCAACCTGCCGCTCACCGGCGCAGACGGCATCGGCCTGTTCCGCACCGAGTTCCAGTTCCTCGTATCGGCGACTCTGCCCGCGCGCGAGCGGCAGACGCGGCTCTACCGCGACGTGCTGGATTCGGCGGGCGACCGCCCCGTGGTGTTCCGCACGGTCGACATCGGCGGCGACAAGGTGCTGCCTTACCTGCGCAACGACGGCGCCGAGAGCGAGGAGAACCCCGCGATGGGCTGGCGCGCGCTGCGCGTCGCGCTGGAGCGCGAGGGCCTGCTCAAGGTGCAGGCGCGCGCGCTGCTCGAGGCGGCTGCCGGACGGACGCTCAACGTCATGTTCCCGATGGTCTGCGAGCCCTGGGAATTCGAGGCGGCCAAGCTCGTTTTCGAAAGCCAGCTCGCCTTTCTCAAGGCCAGGAAGAAGCTGCTGCCCGAGGCGATCCGCTATGGCGCCATGCTTGAGGTGCCGGCGCTTGCCGAGCAGCTCGACCTGCTGCTGCCCAAGCTCTCGTTCCTGTCGATCGGCACCAACGACCTCACCCAGTTCCTCTTCGCCGCCGATCGCTCGAACCCCAAGCTGGCAGCGCGCTACGACTGGCTGAGCCCGGCGATCCTGCGCTTCATCCAGCGGGTCGTGCGGTCGCTGGACGGCCACGCCATCGACCTCACCGTCTGCGGCGAGATGGGCGGGCGGCAGCTCGAGGCGCTGGCGCTGATCGGCGTGGGCATCCGCCGCCTGTCGATCACCCCGGCGGCGGTGGGGCCGATCAAGGAACTGGTATGCAAGATCGACCTGCCCGAGATCGAGGCGGCGATGCAGGGCTGGCTCGCCGCCCCGCCGCCCAACCTGCGCGCCGAACTCGAAAGCTGGACCAGCGCGCGCGGCATCATCTGCGAGTGACCCGCCCGCGTCCGCGCAAAGGGATCAAGCCCTACAGGATATACTTCGACAGGTCGCTGTCCTTCGCCAGGCTGGCGAGCTTATCACGCACATAGCCGGCGTCGATCGCCACCGTCTCGCCGACGCGATCCTCGGCCTCGAAGCTCAATTCCTCCAGCAGGCGTTCCATCACCGTCTGCAGGCGGCGGGCACCGATGTTCTCGACGCTTTCGTTCACCTGCGCGGCAATCCGGGCAACCTCGCCGATCGCGTCGGGCGTGAAGTCCAGCGTCACCTTCTCGGTGCCGAGCAGCGCCTTGTACTGCTCGACGAGGTTGGCCCGCGTCTCGGACAGGATGCGCACGAAGTCGGCTTCCGAGAGCGCCTTCAGCTCCACCCGGATCGGCAGGCGGCCTTGCAACTCGGGCAGCATGTCGCTGGGCTTGGCGAGGTGGAACGCGCCCGAGGCGATGAACAGGACGTGGTCGGTCTTCATCGGCCCATACTTGGTGGCAACCGTGGTGCCCTCGATCAGCGGCAGCAGGTCGCGCTGCACGCCCTCGCGGCTGACCGAGCCGCCCCGGACGTCGCTGACCGCGATCTTGTCGATCTCGTCGAGAAAGACGATGCCGTTGGTCTCGGCATGGGCCAGCGCGACGCGGGCGACGTCGTCCTGGTCCATGCGCTTCTCGGCTTCCTCGTCGACCAGCTTGTCCCAGGCTTCGGGCACCTTGAGCTTGCGCCGCTTCAGCGATTGCCGGCCGAAGGCCTTGCCCATCATGTCGGACAGGTTGATCATGCCGATCGAGCCGCCCATGCCGGGGATCTCCATCGGCATCGAGGGCGCGTCCTCCACCTCGATCTCCACCTCGGTGTCGTTCATCGCGTTCTCGACGATCCGCTGGCGGAAGCTCTGGCGCGTCGCCTCGGACGCGCCTTCGCCGACGAGCGCGTTGAGCAGGCGCTCCATCGCCGCCTTCGAGGCGGCCTCGCGCACCGCTTCGCGGCGGCGGTCCTTCTCCAGCCGGATCGCCTCCTCGACGAGGTCGCGGGCGATCTGCTCGACATCGCGGCCGACATAGCCGACCTCGGTGAATTTGGTGGCCTCCACCTTCACGAAGGGCGCATCGGCGAGCTTGGCGAGACGGCGGCTGATCTCGGTCTTGCCGCAGCCCGTCGGCCCGATCATCAGGATATTCTTGGGCGTGACCTCGTCGCGCAACTCGGGCCCGAGCCGCTGGCGCCGCCAGCGGTTGCGCAGCGCCACCGCGACGGCGCGCTTGGCCTCGGTCTGGCCGATGATGTGCTCGTCGAGCGCGGCGACGATCGCCTTGGGAGTGAGTGTGTCTTTCAAGTGCCTGTCCTGCAAATTTCGCCGTCCCGGACCTGATCCGGGACCGCTGGCCGCCTGGCGATAGCTCGCGCCGACGAGGCCAGCGGTCCCGGGTCGAGCCCGGGACGACGTGTTATTCCTCGATCGTCTCGACCGTCACCCGATCGTTGGTGAAGACGCAGACTTCCGCCGCGACCTGCATGGCGCGGCGCGCGATCCGTTCGGCGTCGTCCTCGTAGTCGGTAAGCGCGCGCGCGGCGGACAGGGCATAGTTGCCGCCCGATCCGATCGCGGCGATGCCGCCCTCTGGCTCCAGCACGTCACCGTTGCCGGTGAGCACCAGCATAGTTTCGGCATCCGCGACGATCATCAGCGCTTCCAGGTTGCGCAGGTACTTGTCCGTGCGCCAGTCCTTGGCCAGTTCCACCGCCGCGCGCATCAACTGGCCGCGGTACTGCTCCAGCTTGCGCTCCAGCCGCTCGAACAGGGTAAAGGCGTCGGCGGTCGCGCCGGCGAACCCGGCGATGACCTTACCGTCCTCTCCAATGCGGCGCACCTTGCGCGCATTGGGCTTCATCACCGTGTTGCCCATCGAGACCTGGCCATCGCCGGCGATGACGGTCTTGCCGTTCTTCTTGACGCCGATGATGGTCGTCCCGTGCCACTGGATCAGGCCGTGGCTCGCCCCGCTGTGTTCCATAGTGCGCGATATGGGCATGTGGGTATGCGCTTCAAGTGAAGGATTTTTTGGCCGGCTCCGGAGAACCCGCCCGGACGGGGAGCCGGCCGGTGCAGCCTCCGCGCAAAGCGGAAAGCGAATCAGCTTCCGTTGGGGCCGGGCCCGCCGGCGCCGCCGCCCATGCCGGGCGCGCCCACTGCGCCGATGTTGCCGAACAGGTCTTCCAGGAAGCTGCGGTCGCGGCCGAGCGTCGGGGTGGTCTTGCCGTCGGGGCTGAGCCGCGCGACTTTCTCCATGCCCGCGCGATCGACCGCGACGACATTGCCGGCCGGATCGAAGCGGACGCGCAGCACGGTCTGGTCATGGGTCCTGGGCCGCTGGAACGCCGCCTGCCGGGTGTCGACCGAGACGTAGTACCAGTCCTGCTCGCCGAACTGGCTGACCCAGGTCGGCCGGCCCAGCGTCCGCTCTACCGAGATGCGGTTGTCGATCCCGGGCTGCACCGAATCGACCAGCGCCTGGTCGATCATGTAGCCGCGGTGATCGCGGATCGAGGTGCAGCCGCCGGCCAGAACCGCCAGCCCCAGTATCGCGGCCACGCCGCAGACCGTCCGCCCCTTCAAACGCATTCGGAAAACTCCAAGTCTGGTGCGACGAGACTGGCATCGGCGCCATGCCATTGCCATATGTCCGCCGCGCCGTGTAACGGCGCAAGCCTTAAGGCGCCGCGCCTTCCACCGCAATGGCGTTGGCCGCCCGCCCCCTGGCTTTATTCGATTGAATTGCCGCTGAACGAAAGGCCCGAACCTCGTGAACTTCCTGTCCCGCCTCTTCGGCAAGCGCGAGGACGCCCTCGCCCAGGTCCGGCCGCTGTGGCACCGCGTGGTGGAAATCGCACGTGAAAAGGCGTGGTATGCCGAATACGGCGTGGCCGACACGGTGCCCGGCCGCTTCGACGCGATCACGCTCGTCCTCGCGCTCGTGCTGCTGCGCATGGAACGGGACGAGGAACTGATGGAATCCTCGGTGCGCCTGACCGAAATCTTCGTCGACGACATGGACGGCCAGCTTCGCGAAAGCGGCATCGGCGACCTCGTCGTCGGCAAGCACATCGGCCGGCTGATGGGCACGCTCGGCGGCCGGATGGGCGCGCTGCGCGAGGCGCTGCCGCAAGACGACGCGGCGCTGGCCGAAGTGCTCGCCCGCAACATCACGCTGATCGAGGGCGCGGAGCCGGCACGGCTGGTCCAGGCCGCCCGCGCGCTGGCCGATACGCTGGCGGCAACCGGCGCAGACGACCTGATGGCGGCGCGGATCGCGCGATGAGTACGCCCGAGTTCTCGCGGCCCTTCGACGTGCGCCAGCTCGATCACCGGGCCGTCACTCTCGTCGCCGACGAGCAGGAGCGCGCGGCGTTGGCCCGGCGCTTCGGCCTGGTGCGGATCGACCGGCTCGAGGCCGAAATGACGCTCGAGCGCGCGAGTGAGGCGCTGAACGCCAGCGGCACGCTGATCGCCGATTTCGTGCAGAGCTGTGCGGTCTCGGCCGAAGACTTGGCCGTGGCGGCCCGCGAACCGATCGCCCTGCGTTTCGTGCCCGCGGCAGCCGGTCACGCTCCCGACGAGGAGGTGGAGCTAGACGCCGAGGAGCTGGACGAGATCGAATTCAGCGGCACTACCGTCGATCTCGGCGAGGCCGTGGCGCAGAGCCTGGCGCTGGCGATCGATCCCTTCGCCACCGGCCCCGGCGCCGACGAAGCCCGCCGCCGGGCGGGGCTGATCGACGAGGCCGCGAACGGCCCCTTCGCGGCCCTCAAGGCGCTGAAGACACAGCGGCCTTAGCGTTTGATCCACTTGCGTGGAAGCGGCCCGATCCCGGTCAGGGGATCGGGCCGGATCGTCACCAGCTATAGCGGACGCGCATGCCGTACGTGCGCGGCTCGCCCAGGTAGCGCTGGACCCAGCCACGACTGCCGGGGCCCCGCGCGTCGTAATAGACCTTGCCGAAGGCATTGGTCATGAACGCGCCCAGGCTGATCGGACCCTGCCCGATATTCTCCCAGTTGAAGCTGAAATTGACCAGGTCGTAGGGCGGGGCAACGCTGTAGTCGCGTTGGGGATCGCCGGCCGGGAAGATACTGTCGGCGCGAATGCCCATCGTCGTATCCACTCCGTAGAACACCGAGCCGGTACGGACATAGACCGCGCCGAAGCTGACCTTGCCCACCTCCTCGTTCACCGGCAACCGGTAGTTCGCGCTGAGCGTCAGCTTGTATTTCGGCGTGTAGGACAGGCGGGTGCCCTTGATCGGCCCGCCCGACACGGTGTCGTACCCGTTGGTGATCTGGGCGCTGAGATCGGGCTGGATGAAATCGGTCAGCTTCGAGTCGATGTAGGAATAGGCGGCCGAGAGCGACAGCCCCTCGATGGGCTGCAGCGTGGCTTCGGCCTCGAAGCCATAGATGCGCGAGGCGCCGGCATTGACGATAGCCGGCCCCGGCGACAGCGTGGCAAGGGTGGTGTTCGGCGCCAGGTCCAGGAAGGCCACCTGGAGCTGCATGTTCTTGAACTTGTTATAGAAGCCCGAGACATTGAACGTGCCGCGAACCGCGCCGTCGAAACTTGCCTTGATGCCGCCCTCATAGACATCGACCCTTTCGGGCTTGTAGGTCTTGAAGCCGTAGGCCGCGATCGGGCTGATCGCACCCTGCCGGTAGCCGCGCGAATACTTGGCATAGAGCAGGATGTCGTCGATCGGCTTGAAGTTCAGGCCAAGCATCCAGGTGGGCGCCTTGGAAACCTGGCGATAGTCCTCTGTACAATCCTCCGGCGAGTTCACGTAGGTGACGCCGGGCATCGTGCAGCTGAAGGTCGGCGTGTTCCAGCCGGTCGCCGCGCTGTAGGCCACCGTCATCATCTGGCCGCTGCCCCAGGTCTTGTCCCAGGTGTAGCGGATGCCGGCATCGATCGAGAACTGCTCGGTCAGTTTGTAGGTCGCCTGCGCATAGAGGCCCAGGTTGCGGTAATTGATCCGGCCGACCTGATAGTTGCGGGCACCGGTGCCCAGCGCCGGGTCCACCGCCCGGATATCGGTGCAGGTGAAATTGGCCCATTGCTGCTCGTTGTCGCACAGCACGCCGGCCATGCTCTGCGTGCCGGAATAGCCCAGCGGGCGGCTGCGCTCGTAGTAGGCGCCGGCCTGCCAGGTCAGGCTGCCATCGTTGGTAGTGCCCTGGAGCTGGAGTTCCTCGGTGAAGGTCGACTGATAGCCGGCATGCAGCCCATTGGCCGAGATCGACGTATCCGCACCGAAGCCCATGCCCTGATACTGCGCCGGAACATTGATCGTACGGAAATAGGGCGCCGTCGTGGTCGGCACCGTCACCGTCGCGCCCAGCGGGTTCCAGACGCCGAACAGGTCCATGGCCTGGTCCTGCCGCGATTTGCCGTAGCTGACGATGTTCTTGATCGTCAGATTATCGCCAACCTGCCACTTGGTCGAGTTGATGATCTGCCAGACCTCGACCGACTGATAGGCCCAGGGAACCCAGTTCGTCACCGTATAGGTGCCCTGGCCGCGCTCGCGCGCGATCTGCTGGCAATTGAGCTGATACGGCCCCGCCTCGGGCACGGGCTGGCGCGCGGCGTTGGTGGGGTAGTTGCAATCGGTGACCTTGGGCATCGCGCCGTTGGGCGTCGACTTGGAATAGGAGCCGATCGTATAGTTCTCGATGCTTTCGGTGACATCCCAGAGCATGCTGAGGCGCCCGGCAAAATAGTCGATATCGGCGAAGTCCTTCGGCCCGACGCCGGAGATGTTCTTCAGATAGCCGTCGCGCTTCTGCCAGTCGACGCCGGCGCGGAAACGCAGTGTCTCGCTCGCGGGGAGGTTCACGACCGCCTGCACGCGGCGCATGTCGTAATTGCCGATGCTTCCTTCGACGTAGCCTTCGAAGCGATCCGAAGGACGATTGGGAACGAGGACGACCGCGCCGCCGGTGGTGTTGCGGCCGAACAACGTGCCCTGCGGGCCTTTCAGCACCTGCACATTCTGGAGATCGAACAGCGCGCCCGGTCCGGCGCCGTCGCCCGCAGCGCTCATCTGGCTGGAGCGCGGCACCACGACATCGGCGAAATAGACGCCGACCGAAGCGGTCGTCCGCGCTTCCTGGGTGAAGCCGCGAATCGAGAACGAGGCGAAGTCGGCGCCGTAGCGCGACTGCGTCGCCAGCGATGGCGTGTAGATCGCCAGATCGCGCGCGGCGAACACGTTCTGCTGCGCCAGTTGCTCCTGGCTGAACACGGTGATCGAGATCGGCACGTCCTGAAGCCGCTCTTCGACGCGGCGAGCGGTAACGATAATATCGGCGGCAGCATAGCCCGCCTCGCCGCTATCCTGCGCCCAGGCCGGCGCAACCAGACAACTGCCCAGCATCGAGCCCAGCAACAGCCGGGCGTAAAGAGTCTTCACCTTCATTGCAGACACCTCCCTCATGTTGAACCAGCGTGCTCCCTGAACGGGCTTTTTTTCTGATCGAGGAGATGTTCCGAATCCCGACCGAATTCCGGCCGACCCCACAACAGCACCTATCCCGTTTCATTTATTCGGCATGGTGAAGCGGTGACGCGCCCAGGGTCAAGCCAATTCGTCGGGAGCACTGCATTCGCCGCCGCAGTGTTGCAATAATACCTGGGGTCGGGGTTGGCGGAGAAGTGCGTCACCGCCGCCCCGCGCGGCATAATGGTGCGTATGACAGGATAGAAGGAGGGAAAGAGAGGCCGTCCTATCGAGATTGCGCCACCTATCACCCCCGGAAAACGGGGACGACGGCGCAGGACTGCACGCCCGCATGGTATCGCAGCGGCATTATGCCGCCGCCGATCAGAACGGGATGTCGTCGTCGAGATCGTCGGCGAAGCCGCCGCCGGCGCTTCCGCCACCGCGCGAACCGCCGCCCGAGGCACCGCCGCCCCAGTCGCCGCCACCGCTACCGCCTGAACGGCCGCCGCCATAGCCGCCCGACGAGCGGCCGCCGCCCATGCCGCTATCGTCCCAGCCGCCGCCGCCGCGCCCGCCGCCGCCCGGCGCGCCGTCGAGCATGGTCAGCACCGCGCCCGGGCCCTGCAGCACGACTTCGGTGGTGTAGCGGTCCTGGCCCTGCTGGTCCTGCCACTTGCGCGTGCGAAGCTGGCCTTCGACGTAGATCTTGCTGCCCTTCTTGAGAAAGCGCTCGACGACGCCGACCAGCCCTTCCGAGAAGATCGCGACGTTATGCCACTCGGTGCGCTCCTGCCGCTCGCCGGTGTTGCGGTCCTTCCAGCTTTCCGACGTGGCGATACGGACGTTGGCGACGCGGCCACCGTTCTGGAACGACCGGATTTCGGGGTCGGCCCCCAGGTTGCCGATCAGGATGACCTTGTTGACGCTGCCTGCCATGAATTGCCTCTTTGCCTACAACCCCAGAGCGAGAGCGCTCCAGTAGGTGATTCCGGCAAAGATGTAGGCGAGGGCGAACAGATAAGCGAGCATGAAGCCTGGCCATTTCCACCCATTCGTCTCGCGCCGGGTGACAGCAATCGTCGACATGCACTGCGGCGCGAAGACGAACCAGACGAGGAAGGCGAGCGCGGTCGGCAGGCTCCAGTCGGCCTTGAGCCGGTCGCCCAGCGCCAGCGCCGTCTTCTCCTCGTCGTCGGAGGCGACGGCGTAGCTGGTGGCGAGCGAGCTGACCGCCACCTCGCGCGCCGCCATCGCCGGGATCAGCGACAGGGCGATGTCGCGGTTGAAGCCGATCGGCTCGACCACCACGGCGAGGCCGTTGGCGAGCCTGCCGGCGAGCGAGGCGTCGACCTGGTTCTGCCCTTCCCCCGCGCGCGGAAAGTTCAGCAGCAGCCAGAGCACGACTGTCACCGTGAAGATGATCGTGCCGGCGCGGCGCAGGAATATCCAGGCGCGCTGGAACAGGCCGACCGCCAGATCCTTGGCGCGCGGGAGCTGGTACTTGGGCAGTTCCATGATGAAGCCGCTGGCCGCGCCCCTGGTGATCGAGCGGCGCAGCACCAGCGCGACGATCATCGCGCCGACGATGCCGGCCACGTAGAGCGCGAGGAGCACCAGGCCCTGCAGGCCGATGCCCCAGCCGACGCTGCGCTGGGGAATGAAGGCGGCGATGATCAGGGCATAGACCGGCAGCCGCGCCGAACAGGTCATCAGCGGCGCGATCAGGATCGTCGTCAGCCGATCGCGCGGATCGGTGATGCTGCGCGTCGCCATGATGCCGGGAATGGCGCAGGCGAAGCTCGAAAGCAGCGGGATGAAACTGCGCCCCGACAGGCCGACCCGCGCCATCAGCCGGTCCATCAGGAAGGCGGCACGCGCCATGTAGCCCGAGGCTTCCATGGCGAGGATGAAGAAGAACAGGATGACGATCTGGGGCAGGAACACCACCACCGACCCCACGCCCGCCAGGATGCCGTCGGTCACGAAATCGCGCGCGATGCTGGGCGGGACGTTGGCGATCACCTCGCCGCTGAGCCAGCCGATGCCCGCCTCGAGCGCGTCGGCGAAAGGCGCGGCCCAAGCGAAGACCGCCTGGAAGACCACAAACAGCAGCGCGAGGAGGATCAGCGGCCCCAGCCAGGGGTGGAGGAACAGCCGGTCGAGCTTCGAGTGCAGCCGGTGCCTGGCGGTCTCCGAGACGATCGCCGCCTCGGCGATGGCATGCGCGGTCAGCCGCCGCTCGGGCAGCGTCACGTGCGGCTGCGCCGGGCCGGCCTCCAGTTCTTCGGCGGCGGCTATGGCCTCGGCCAGCTCGGTCAGGCCGCGGCGGCGCACGGCGACGGTGGGGATCACGGGCACGCCCAGCGCGGCCTGCAACGCCTCCGGATCGAGCACCAGCCCGTCGCGCTCGGCGAGGTCGACCATGTTGAGCGCCACCACGGTGGGCTTGCCCAGCGCGATGATCTCCTGCGCGAAGACGAGGTGCTGCTCCAGGTTCGAGGCGTCGAGCACGATCACCAGCACGTCGGGCGACGCCTCGCCCGGGAACTTGCCGAGGATGACCTTGCTGGTCACCGCTTCGTCGGGGCTGGTCGCGTGGAGACCGTAGGCGCCGGGCAGGTCGGTCAGTTCGACCGGCTCGCCGCTCGGCAGCATCAGCCGGCCCGCCTTGCGTTCGACGGTGACGCCCGGATAGTTGGCGATCTTCTGCCGCGCGCCGGTCAGCGCGTTGAACAGCGCACTCTTGCCCGCGTTGGGATTGCCGACGAGCGCTGCGGTACGGTGCCGCGTCAACTCAGATCGCCTCGACCTGCATGGTGCGGGCATGGACGCGGCGCAGGGCCACGGTCATGCGGCCGACCATGACGGCAAGCGGATCATGGCCACCCAGCACGCCGCGGTGCGAAACCGACACGCGCGCGCCTTCGTCGAGCCCCAGCGCCCGCAGGCGTTGCGCCTCCTCCTCGACGAGCCGCGACCAGTCGACCGAAACGATGCGCGCGCGCTGGCCGATCGGCAGCAGATCCAGGGTGGTGCCTTCGCTCATGTAATGCCGCTGCCAGATTGCGGACTCTTTTGCAACTGCCTCGCAATAGGCGCTTCGCCGTCGCCCGTTCTATCTGACCGGATAGCGCAGACGCCCGAGAAACCGGGCGGGGCTGAAATGATTCTGCGGGTCGAGGAAGCGCGCCTTGGCCTTCTCGAACCGGCCGATACCGGCCAGCCGACGGTCGAGAAAGGCGAACGACTCGGCCTTGCCCTCGCTGCGGTCGTCGACGAAGACTGCCAGCGTCGCCGCATAGATGCCGGCAAGTGTCGCGCGCTTGGTATAGTAATTGAAATCGGTGGCGGCGTCGCCCGCCTGCCGCCACATCGCATCGGCGCTCCGCCAGCCCAGGCCAAGCGCGCGCGCCGCGTTGCGCGGCATCGCCATGACCGCCAGCGCCCGGCGCAGCGCCTCTTCCTGCCCGGCCAGGGCTTCCAGCCGGAACCGCACCAGCCGGCGAATCCGCTGGTGCACCGGCATCCCGGCGAGCGAAGCGGCAGGCAGCGCCTGCGCCATCGCCGCGTCTACATGCGCGATCCAGGCCGCGATCATGTCCATCGCCCCGCCGGGAAAGGCATAGGCGGCAACGTCGGGATCGACGCCGGCCTCGCGCGCGGCGTTAGCCGCCGCCTCGCGGCTCCAGCCGTCGAACACGGCCGCGCGGGCGATCCGCGGCGCCAGCACCAGGCGAAGCTCATCGAGCGTCAGGTCCGCGATCGCCACGGCCGCCTCAGAACGTCGGACCATAGACCGCGCCGCCCGAGCGATGGGCACGCGGCTTGGCGTTCGCCTCGATCTCGGACATCATCGGCCCGTTGTTGCCGTCGAGCATGGCATAGTCGCGGGCCGAGCGACCCGAGTTGTCCTTGCGGTCGGGGTCTGCGCCGGCCTTCAGCAGGACCCGGATCATGCCGATGTCGCGGCGGTGGACCGCGTAGATCAGCGGCGTCTCGCCGGCGTCGTTGGGATCGTCGACGCGCGCCTTGCTCTGCACCAGCAGGTCGATGCCCTCGAGGAAGCCGAGGTTCGAGGCGAGCTGCAGCGGCGTCACGCCGCGGCTGTCCCGCGCGTTCACGTTGGCGCCCTTACCGATGAGGTAGGACATCCACGTCAGGTCGCGGCGCTGGGTGACGATGTGCAAGGCCGTCTGCCCGGTCGTCGTGTCGCGCGTGTTGACGATCGTGGAGCCGGGCTCGTTCAGCGCCGCCTCGACGGTGTTGCCGTCCTTCTTGCGGACCGCTTCGAGGAACTTGTAACCGGCCGAGAACTGCGCCTGCGCCGGGCTGACCGCCAGCACTGCTCCTGCCAGCACCGCTACCGCCAGCAGCGGCATCAGGACGCGTCGCATCCCGGCCCGCCACCTGCCTGCCTTTACCACTGCTGCACCTCCTGTCGCGCCGCGCCGCGGCAACTCGTCCTTGCGAAGCGCGGTCTAGCAGAGCATGAACCGCCGCGCCATGACCAAGACCTATCGCGCCCTGACGGCGCTGCTCGTGCCGCTTGCGCTTCCTTTCGCCCTTACAGCCTGCGGCGACGCCGCCAACCCGCCGGCCGGCCGCCCGCCGCTCGAAGGCGCGGCGATCGGCGGGCCTTTCACGTTGGTCGACAAGGACAGCCGGCCGGTGCGCTGGGACGATTTCGCCGGCAAGTACCGCATCGTCTACTTCGGCTATTCGTTCTGTCCCGACGCCTGCCCGATGGACCTGCAGCAGCTCATGCAGGGCTTCGCCGCGTTCGAGAAGGCCAAGCCCGCGCTGGCTGCCCAGGTCCAGCCGATCTTCATCACGATAGACCCGGCGCGGGACACCCCGCAGATCGTCGGCGAGTTCACCGCCGCCTTCTCGCCCCGGCTGCTCGGCCTCACCGGCAGCCAGGCCCAGATCGACGACGTGGCCAGGACCTTTTCGGCCTATCACGCCAAGGGCAAGGATACGCCGGGCGGCTACCTGATGGACCACAGCCGCGTCGCCTACCTGATGGGCCGCAAGGGCGAGCCGATCGCCATGCTGCCGGTCGAAATGCAGGGGCTGGAAGGCGCCCAGGCCGTCGCCACGGAACTGGCGAAATGGGTGAAGTGAAGCCCTCCCGATCCTTTTCCCCGGGGGAAGGATCGCCGAACCGCTTCTGGGAGCGCCCCCTTGCCTCCCTCTCCCGCGCGGAGTGGGAGGCGCTGTGCGACGGCTGTGGCAAGTGCTGCCTGCACAAAGTCGAGGACGAGGACACCGGCGAGGTCTATCCCACCAACGTCGCCTGCAAGCTGCTCGATCTGGAAACCGCGCGCTGCAAGGACTATCGCCACCGCCGCGCCTTCGTGCCCGATTGCCTGCGGCTGACGCCGCGGCTGGCGGGCACGCTCACCTGGCTGCCCGAGACCTGCGCCTATCGCCTGCGCGCGCAGGACCAGCCGCTGCCCGACTGGCACTACCTGATCTGCGGCGATCGCGAGGCCGTGCACCGCGCCGGGGCCTCGATCGTCGGCAAGGCGGTGAGCGAGGACGTGGCGGGGCCGCTGGAGCAGCACATCATCCTGCCCCACGGCGTCGAGTGGGACGATGATTGACTGGCTCAAGCCCGATCCGCGCAAGGCCCCATCGATCGAGCTTGACGGGCAGGTCCTGCCGATCATCGTCCGCCGTCTCGCCCACGCCCGGCGCATGACGCTGCGGCTGGCGCCCGATGGCAGCGAGGTCCGCCTGTCTATCCCACGCTGGGGCCGCACGGCCGAGGCGCTGGCCTTCGCCCGCTCGCGCCAGGACTGGCTCGCCGGACAGCTTGCGGCCATGCCGAAAGCCCAGGCGCCGCAGCCGGGCGGCACGATCCCCTATCGCGGCACGCCCCTGCGCATCGCGCACCTGCCGCAGCGCCGCCGCCGACCCGAGCTTGCCGACGGGACCATACACATCGGCGGCCCGGCCGAAGCACTGGCGGCGCGCCTGCGGCGCTGGCTAGAGGCCGAAGCGCGCGCGCACCTGGCGCTCGACCTCGGCGAATACTGCGAGCGCGCCGGCCGGCCCGTGCCGCGCCTAGCGCTGACCAACGCCCAGCGCCGCTGGGGAAGCTGCGGGCCCGAGGGCTCGATCCGGATCAACTGGCGGCTGATCATGGCGCCCGACTTCGTGCGCCGCTCGGTGGTGGCGCACGAAGTCGCGCATCTCGTCCATTTCGACCACAGCCCGCGCTTCCACGCGCTGCTGGGCGAGTTGTTCGAGGGGGATATCGCGGCGGCCAACCACTGGCTCAAGCACGAGGGCCGTGGCCTGTACGCGCCGTTGGGCTAAAAGCGTTTCCGATTTTCCTACATCGGCTGGATCGGCCATCGTGACGGAATGACGCATATCGACCTCTCGCCGCGCGGGGACGCACTTTCCTTCCCTGGACACGGTCAACTTCGGCAACCGAGTGTCAACCGGAGCGCCGGCGCAGGCCGATGAGCCCCGCAGGCGGGATCGCGACTCGCGCAAGGCCGGAAGTGCCCTAGCGCAAAGCGCCAACCGCCCCTATCCTGTACCGATGGCTCTCATCCGTTCCCGCAGCTTCCTGCGCAACATCAGCAGCCCGCGCGGCATGGTGGAGGATTTCATCGAAGTCGTCCGCCAGGCCGGCGACAACCGCTGGCGCATCGGCATCGCGGCCGCCGCCTGCACCATCGCGGTGTTCTCGGTGATGTGGCAGGAAGAGATGCGCGGCCAGCCGCGGCCGCCCGAAGTGACTTACATCACCGTCTTCGATCCCAGCCGCACGCTGGCGGAGATCGAGGCTTCCAACATCGCCAACCAGCACCGTAAGGACCGCCTGGCCGCCGAACAGGCCAGGCGCGAAGAAGAAGTGCGCAACGTCTACAAGACGCTCGGCCGCATGTCCGGCATGGACGTCGAGGCGATCGAGCGGAAGGCCAAGGCCGAGCAGGCCGCCGAAGCCGCGCGCGAGAAGGCGGCGCAGCCCAAGGTCGCCCCGCAAAGCGCCCCGCAACCGTGAACGACGACGCCCGCTGGCTGGCCGCAGCCGCGGCCCTTGCCGCGCGCGGGCGGCCGCTGAGCCGGCCCAACCCGGCGGTCGGCGCGATCATCGTCAAGGCGGGACGCGTCGTCGGCCGCGGCTGGACCCAGCCGGGCGGCCGCCCGCACGCCGAGGCGATGGCGCTGGCGGCAGCCGGCGCGCAGGCCGCCGGCGCGACGCTCTACGTCACGCTCGAGCCCTGCGCCCACGACAGCGCGCGCGGCCCTTCCTGCACGAGCCTCGTCTGCGCGTCTGCGCTGGCGCGGGTCGTCGTCGGCTGCGTCGACGTCGATCCGCGCACGGCCGGGCAAGGCATCGCAGCGATCCGGGCGGCCGGCATCACGGTCGACGCCTTGTCCTCCCCCGCGGCCGAGGACAGCCTTGCGGGATACGTGGCGATGCGGCGCCAGGGCCGGCCGCACGTGACGCTGAAACTCGCGACCTCACTCGACGGCTGCATCGCGCTCGCCGGCGGCGAAAGCCAGTGGATCACAGGCGAGGCGGCACGCGCCCATGCGCACGCGATCCGCGCCCGATGCGATGCGATTCTCGCCGGCGGCGGAACGCTGCGCGCCGATGCGCCGCGGCTCGACGTGCGGCTGCCGGGGCTGGAGGCGCGCAGCCCGGAACGCTGGGTGCTGACGCGCGGGCGCCCGCCCGCCGGCTGGCGCGCCCTGCCCTCGCCGCAGGCGATCTGCGACATGACCGGCACGCAGTACCTCCTCGTCGAAGGCGGCGCCGGCGCGGCGGCCGCCTTCCTCGCCGCCGATCTCGTCGACCGCCTGCTGCTCTATCGCGCGCCGATCGTCATCGGCGCCGGCCGGCCCTTGGTCGGCGACATCGGCCTCGGCTCCCTCGCCAGGGCGCACGGGCGCTGGCGCCTCGCCGACCGCCGCCGGCTTGGCAGCGACATGCTCGAAGTGTACGACCGCACCCCATGTTCACCGGCATAGTCACCGCCATCGGCTCGATCCGCGAAGCCCGCCAGCAGGGCGACCTGCGCGCCGTCATCGCCTGCCCGTTCGACCCCGCCGGCATCGCCATGGGCGCCTCGATCGCCTGCTCGGGCGTCTGCCTAACCGTGGTCGACAAAGGCGGCCATGCCGGCGACGCCTGGTTCGCGGTCGACATCTCGGGCGAGAGCGTGGCGCGCACCGTGCCGGGCCGCTGGCAGGTGGGCAACAAGCTCAACCTGGAACCGGCGCTGAAGCTCGGCGACGAACTGGGCGGGCATATCGTCACCGGCCACGTCGATGGCGTCGGCACCGTGCTCGGCGTCTGCCCCGAAGGCGATTCGCGCCGCGTCAGCTTCTCGGTGCCGGCCGAGCTTGCCCCCTACCTCGCGCCGAAGGGCTCGATCACGGTCGACGGCGTCTCGCTGACGGTAAACGACGTGTCGGACCAGGCCGACGGCACCTGTCACTTCGCCGTCAACATCATCCCGCACACCGCCGAGATGACCACGCTCGGCGCGCTGCAGCCGGGCGACCAGGTCAATCTCGAGATCGACGTCCTCGCGCGCTACCTCAAGCGGATGCAGAGCCTGCGAAGCTGATGGAAGCCACGCAGTGAGCTTGACCGCCGCAAGCCTTGTCAGCGAACGGGATCGCGGCGAAAATGGGTCAACCCAGCGAATCACCGAATTGCGCGAAGCCCCCCTTGCCGCCCCCCCGCCCCCTCGCTATAGCCGCGGCTCGCCGCTGCGATCCGGAGACGTGGGTGAGTGGCTGAAACCAACGGTTTGCTAAACCGTCGTACTGGTAAATCCGGTACCGAGGGTTCGAATCCCTCCGTCTCCGCCACCCACCCTATCTCTATGATTCTCTTCATAAATTTACCGATTCCGGGCGCATTTTCGCGCCTGCCCGGTCCGCCCTGGTAGTGCGGAGAGTCAGCTGCGAACCGCAAATACCCTAAGCTGCGCGATTTTTCTCCGCGGCAGAAGCGAGTGGTACGGGATGGGTTTGAGGGGCGCGTGTTTACCAGGTAGGGTCACCCCCCACGGCCTCCCGTTACCCCCTGCTATTCCCTAAAACCTCAAAGTTTAGGGAACTGCCCACCGGCGGTGCCCCTGAAGGGCGCATAGATCCTGGGCTTGCGGCGGGTTTTCCCTAAGCCGGGTTTAGGGAATATCCTGGGCCGGCTTAGGGTATTTCTCCGGGCCCGGCAGGGATAATTTTCCGCGATGCAGCGATCGCGCAAAATCGTCCTGAACCCTTCCCATGCCGCAAGGGGGGGAGGCTTGTGGAACGGGGGCATTCGTGGTGGGCTCTGCGCATAGCCAGAGGCGGCAGCACGGAGGAGATCACGCTCATGCCAGAGACCGTCAGCGGGCCGCGGCGCCGAGGCCGTCCTCAGTTCGACGACCGCGAATATGTGCTGGGTTTCATGACGCCGCGGATCGCTGCGGGAATGACCGTCACCGAGGCCGCCAAGGATGGGTTGACCATCTGTGGCTATAAGCCGGGAGCAGACGGCGTTTATGCGTTGGAGCCGATCCGACACCTACCGCCGGCCACCCTGGCCCGCCGGTATCACGCCTTTACGAAATCCGAGAAGGCCGAGTTCGCGCGGATTTGCGCACCGTTCCACGCCGATGGGGCCAAGCCGGTCGGCATATCGGCACCCAAGCCGTCGCTCTCGTTCATCTCCAACCGGACCCTCAAACGCGGCCGGCCAAAGAAAAAATCTCGCCGCACGATTTAAGGCTTTATCCGCCGAATTCTGGTGGTCCAGTTGAGTGCCCTCACTGATTCTCAGGAGGGACAAATTGCCAAAACCCAAGCAAACCAAACCGAGGCAGACCCCGTCCGAGCCCATCTGCTTCGGCCATAATCACAGCTGGCTCGCCCAGGCCGAGGTCGCAGACCTTCGCGCCAAACCGAACGATCCCTGGCGCTGCACGGACCGCGAGCTGACGCTCGCCTGCGCGGTTGTCCAGAGCATGCCGAGCCAAGCGGCCTTGCCGATCGTGGTCAATGGCCGCGGCGAGATCCTCGTCGGGCACATCTTCGTTGAGGCGGCCCGCAAGCTTGGCATCAAGCAGCTGACGGTCACCCGCAACGACGGGCTGAGCGAGGTCGACGAGAAGCGCTACATCGTCGCGATCACGCAGATACTGTCGAAGGGCAACTGGGACCCGTTCTCGCTCGAGGAATGGATCCGCGAGTTCGAGGCGGGCAGCGCGGACTTCAACCATCTTGACCTCGGCTTCGACAACGGCGAGCTCGACAAGCTTCTGGGCATGCCGAGCAAAATCGTCGGCGGCGATGCCGATGCGGCGCCGAAAGTCGAGCAGCGGGCGGTCTCCCGTCTCGGCATGCTCTGGCACCTGGGTCGGCACCGGATCCTGGCCGGCGATGCGACCAACCTTGAGCACATGATCCGGCTTCTGGAAGGCAAGACCGCCAGGATCGTCGTCACCGATCCGCCCTTCGGATGCCCGGTCGACGGGTTCGTGGCGAAGCGCGGCCTGCACCGCAACTTCGTCCAGGGTGACCGACGCGTCTGGCGAACAGGAATATCTGGTTCTTCACATCTCCTCCAGATCGAGGTAGAACACAACGAGAACGAATTGCGTTTTTGAGCGGAATCTGTACCGTGTGCCACGTGTCATTTCAGGGGGGGATGCAGTTGCAGTTATCAGAAGAAGAGATCGAAAATCTCTCGATCGACAAGTTCATCTTTCATGTCGTTCATCATCGTAATGATGAGCCGATTTTGCTCGACGAAACACCGATCGGAGATTTCGAGGATTTCTTTCTTGAAAGGGCGATGGAGACGCTACGGGGAAACCGGTTCACCTTCGCCGATGGTTCCATAACTAGGACACTGTTGAAGCAAGTTTTAGACGACGAAACCCAGTTCGTACCAGTGTCGAAGACGCTCGCGCAGACATTTCACGCTGGCAGGGATATGCGCATCAAGCCAGGCGTTATGATCTTGATGACGTTGGTCACCGGACAGCGAAAACTATTGTCTGTGCTGAAGTACGACCATTGACCTGCTCCCCTGAAACTCCGCCAGTCTGAGCTAGAGTCCTTCATGAAGGAGGACGACGATGAAGCGCAGCAGGTTTACCGAGGAGCAGATTATCGGGATCTTGCGGGAGCAGGAGGCCGGGTCGAAGACGGCGGACGTGTGCCGCAAGCACGGTGTGAGCAGTGCGACGTTCTACAAGTGGAAGGCGGCGTATGGCGGCATGGACGTGTCGCAGGCGCGTAAGCTGAAAGTGCTTGAGGACGAGCACGCACGGCTGAAGCGGCTGCTCGCTGATGCCATGCTCGACAATGCGGTGCTGAAGGAGGTTGCCTCAAAAAAC
>Ga0172382_10000797_pt1 | contig 58274 bp, 56 predicted proteins | sample Leawel138RmetaG_FD_122245 | JGI IMG/M metagenome (GOLD analysis project Ga0172382, IMG submission 122245) | Leachate microbial communities from a municipal landfill in Southern Ontario, Canada - Leachate well 138R metaG | ecosystem: Engineered > Solid waste > Landfill > Unclassified | place...
ATCCGGGTCCTTGAAATCGATCATCTTCACCTCGATACGCTGCGCCTCCACGTCCAGGCGTGGGATGTCACCGGCACCCACGCCGTCCACACCGTGACAGGCGAAGCAGGGCGCCGCCAGCATCTCGGCGCGGCTGGGCGCCGCCTGGACGGGGCTCAGGAGAACGAGCGCAAGGACGAACCACCAGCGTTCCATGGCAGGATTCCCCTTTCGTGGTATGACCTCATCACGATGAAACGACGGTCTGCTCGGACTCGGACGCGCTGACGCGCCCAGGCAGGCGCCGGCATGACAAGGCGTTTGTGCGCAGTACCTCAAGACCGACGCCTGGGTATACAGGAAGCCATCCACCTCCGCAACCAAGTGCCCGATAGCCCCATGCCCACGGGAGTCGGGGGCCGCGCCGTGACAGGGATCGACGCAGCGTGTCAGGCAATGCCTTGCTTGTCGCTCAGTCCGGGGGCTTGTTGGTGAACAGCCAGTAATAACCCATTTCGGCGACGATCTTGGCGAAGGTATCGAACTCTACCGGCTTCGGAATGAAACTGTTCACCCCTAGCCGATAACTTTCGGTGATATCGCGCTCTTCCTTGGACGAGGTAAGCACGACCACGGGCACCATACGGATGCGCGGGTCGGATTTGATGCGTTGCAGGACCTCGAGGCCGCCGACCTTGGGTAGCCGCAGGTCGAGCAGGATCACCTTGGGCAGGACGGGACGGCGTCCCGCATAGCTGCCTTCGCAGAAAATGAAATCCAGCGCCTCGGCACCGTCCTTGACCCACACCAAGCGGTTCGCCAGATTGTGCGCCCGCAGTGATCGTATGGTCAGTTCCGCATCGGTGGGGCTGTCCTCCACCAACAGCACGTCCACCTCTTCAATCTCTTTCGTCATGGCGCGTCCCTGTCGCAGGCAAGGTGAAATGGAAAGCTGCACCGCCTCCGGGTTTACCCTCTGCCCACACGCGGCCACCGTGTCGCTCCACGATACGCTTGACCACGGCAAGGCCGATGCCGGTGCCCTCGTACGCCTGTTCCGGATGCAGCCGCTGGAACACGCCAAACAATTTCCCGGCAAAGCGCATGTCGAAGCCAATGCCGTTGTCACGCACGGTATACACATGCTCGCTGGCTTCGGTGCGTCCTGCCACCTCGATCACCGCCGGGTGGGCATCGCGCGTGAACTTGATGGCGTTGTCCAGAAGCCGCGCGAAGACCTCACGCAGCAGGACTTGGTCGCCGCTGGCAGGCGGCAACGGCCGCACGCAGAATTCGATCGTGCGTCGCGCCATGCCGGCCTGGCGTGCCTGCCAGGCCTGCTGTGCCAGTGCGGTCATGTCCACGTGACGGCGGGTCATTGCCACCCGTCCCACCTGCGAGAACGCGAGGATATCGTCGATGAGGTGTGCCATGTTCTCGGCGCTGGCACGCACCACGTCGAGCATCCGTCGCGCCTCGGGGTCGAGACGATTGCCGTACTCCCGCATCAGCAAGCCGGCGAACCCGTTGATGGCACGCAAGGGCGTGCGCAGATCGTGCGAGACGGAATAGTTGATCTCCTGCAATTCCTGCAACGCCGCCTCCAGCGCGGCGGTGCGCCGCGTGACGCGTGCCTCAAGGTCCGCGTTCAGGCGACGCACGGCATCGTCGGCCTGCCGGCGTTCCCAGGCGGCCGCCACCACGTTGGCAGCCGATTGCATGAAGTTGATCTCCTCGTCCGCGAAGCGGCGCGGCGCACGCGTGTGCACGGTAAGCACACCGTGCACGCCCGCGCGGCCGCCCAGTGCCACGGCCGCGCTACTGTTCACCTGGTGCTCCACCAGTAGCGGCACGTCGGCGAAGCGCCGTTCTGCCGGGGCGTTCTCCTCCGTGGCACTGTGTCCCGAGTGCAACACGTGGCCAGGCAGGGTGGACGGATGTGCCGCCACGCTGGCGTGACCGACACAGCCCGGCTTCCAGCCGATGCCGGCACGCAGACGAAACGAGTCGCTTTCCGGCACGTGTTCGAACAAACCGCAATAATCCACCTTCATGGTGGTGGCCACGCGCTGTACCGCTTCGTGCATGAGGTCGGCCATGCGCCCATCCGCCAATGCCCGGTATCCCAGGGCGGCGATACAGGCCTGCTCGCGGGCACGCAGCCGCAGACGTGCTTCGTAGCCCAGCCGGGTGAGCGTGGATTCCATCAGGCGCGCCACGGCCAGGTAGACATCGAGCAGATGTCGCGGCAAGGGCGCGGTGCCGCCGTGACCGATTGCAAGCAAGGTATCGTTGCGGGCGTCGCGCGCGAGGGGCAACAGCACGCAGGAACAGGGTTCGGGAATGGCGATGATCTCTGTGGCAAGGAAGCCCGAATCAAGCACGGCAGGGCCGTGCTCGGTCAGTGCGTCCATGAGCCGCGTGCGCGCGGCCCCGTCCTGCACACTGGCATGGCGCAGGAACAGATGTCCCTCGTCATCCCTGCCGGCAACGGCCACCAGATCGGCCTGAAAGAACCGGCTCACCACTAGGCCCAGTTCCTGCCAGTAGTCGGTGGCAGGTTGCAGGCCGGCGAGGTATTGCGCCGCGCGCGTGACTGCCTCCAGGTAGTCCATGCGCGGGAGTTCGTCGTTCATGGCGACGTCGCGAACGGCTCCAGGTACAGCCCCGCGAGGAACAGGTCATCGAACTCGGGACTCTGGCCCAGGTTGACCAGGCGGGCCGCGGTCTCGATCCTGGCGAGGCGCTCCGCTGCCTCCGTATGCAGCAGCAGATCGCTGCAGCCGGACAGCGCCGTGTTGCCCACCAGTTCGTAACGGGCGCCGCGGGCGGCGGGCAGCAGACCGATGCTCTGGGCGTTGGCGACGTCGAGATCACGACCGAAGGCGCCGGCCACGCAGACGCGTGCGAGGTCCTGCGGCGCGATCCCCGCACGCAGGCACAACACCTGGATGCCGGTGGCCACGGCCGCCTTGGCACGTTGCAGTGCATCCACATCGTGGTTGGTGAGGGCCAGGTCGGGCCCGCCCGCGCTAAAGGCAAAACGCGTGACGGGTTGCCCGCCATCGCGCAAATGCCCGCGCGCGGTGAGTCGCCCCGAACGGCGCAGGGCGGCCAACAGGTCAACCAGCCCCGAGCCGCAGATCCCTTTGCCGGCCGATTCACCGATGACTTCGTAACGGAGGGTGTCATGGTCGGCATCGAGGTGCACGCGGTACACCGCGCCGGTCTCCGCCGGCATGCCGTGGCTGACACCGCCGCTCTCGAAGGCGGGGCCGCCGGCCGCGGCGGTGACCCACATGGCCTGGCCGTTCCACAGCGCGATCTCCGAGTTGGTGCCGACGTCCACGAACAGCGCCGGCGCATCGCCTTCGATGAGCCGCGTGGCGAGCAGACCTGCCAGCAGATCAGAGCCGACGAAGCCGGCGAGCGGCTGCACCACCTCTACCTGGGCCTCGCTGTGCACGCCCCATTGCTCGATCCACGACGCGACGTCGGTGGGCGTGCAGGCGATATGTTCAGCCCAGTGTGCCGGTTGCAGCAGATGCCCATGGCCGCAGTCCGTGAGCAGCGCCAGCATGGCGGTGTTGGCCACCAATGTAATACGCACCACCTGGCGCAGTTCGAAGCCTTCGCGCGCACTGATGTCCCATAGCCCGTCGCGGATGGCCTCCACGAGACAGCGTGATAGCGCCGCAGCGCTATCGCGTGAGGCGTCCGCCGCCAGCAACCGCGACACCACGTCGGCCCCGAACCCGGCCTGCGGATTGAGGGCCCGTCGTTCAGCCATGGGGACACCGTCGCGCAGGTTCCACAGGGCGAGGCTGATGTTGGTAGTGCCGATATCCACCGCCACCCCCAACGGGGTGGACACGGCGACCGGCACGGGCCGCAACGTGCCGTCCGGCACCGCACCGTGTTCGCGCAGCAGCGAAAACGGCGGGCTCTTCCAGCGCGATGCCGGCGCTGTATTCAGGACAGCGATAACCAGGTCGCCCAGCGGCTTCACCTGACAGGCGAGTCGGATACCCTGTTGCAGTTCCCCGGCCGCGAGGTGATAGCGTTCGTTGGCGGTGGGTTCGCCCGCGTCGCCGCCAAGCACACGGATTCGGCAGAGCCCGCAGGCGCCGATGCCGTGGCAGGCGGAGCGGACGCGGAAATCGGTGGCATCGAGCAGGCTGCGCACCGACTGCCCGGGTACGAAGGAAAGACGGTGTTCCGCACCGCGCACCCGCACCACGAGGGTGGGCATGGTCAACGCTGCCTGCGGGCCATGGCGCCCGCGTCGGCCCGGGTGGCGTCCCTGGCGAACGTGGCGACGTGGACGTGACAGCGCTCCCCCGTGGCGAACGCACGCCCGCCATGCTCCGGCGCGGCACTCAAGGCCACTGTCCCGGCTGCGCCTTCAGCCGTCATGATCCACTCCTGTAAGCGAGCAAGAGTCGCGCGAGTTGCCTCGTTTTCATTATGGTTCAGGCCCCTCCAGGCCGTGCACGGCCCGCCACGCCGGCTGCTATGGTCTACCCAGTCAAACTTACTCCTCCAGGAGGCGCCCGTGAACGCTAAAGTCGCCATCATCGGCCGCGGCAATGTAGGAACTGCGCTCGCCCAGGGGGTGAGCAGGATCGGCTATGACGTGAAGAGCACCGGAAAGGACCCGGACCAGATACGCCAGATCACGGCGTGGGGCGACATCATCGTCCTGGCGGTACCCTTTACCGCCATCGACGACGTCATCCACAAAATGGGTGACGCCGTGGTGGACAAGGTGGTCGTCGACGTCACCAATGCACTCACACCCGACTACCAGCTCGCCCTCGGATGCACCACCAGCGGCGCCGAGGAACTGCAGCGCAAGCTCCCCTCGGCACGCGTGGTAAAGGCCTTCAATACCGTGTTCGCACACAACCAATCCACCGGTCGGGTAAAGGACGAGGCCATCACCTTGTTCGTGGCCGGTGACGACCAGGAGGCAAAGGAGCAGACACTCACCCTGGGGCGGCACATCGGCTTCGACGCGGTGGATGCCGGGCCGCTCATGAATGCACGCTGGCTGGAAACCCTGGGTTATTTCCAGATCCAGCTCGGTTACACCCTGGGCATGGGCACCGATATCGGTATCCGCCTCATACACTGAACACCGGCGGTGCGCCCCGCAGCATAAAGCCTGCTTGACGTGTGTCGGTGCGGATCGAGACTTCAAGCAAGAGACGCGGAGATGTGCACATGGCAACCATGGATCTCGATCGCAGCAACTGGCACGCCTACTTCGACGATTTGGCGCGCAAGACCCTCGGCAACCAGGTGTCCCTGGAGACTACGGGAATGAGCGTGGGCAGCCAACGTGAAACCGACTGGTTGTCACTGAGCGGCATCACCTATGATCCCAAGAGCGACGTGCTGGAGGTGATCACGGACAGGCTGGACCACCTCATCAACCATCCCAGCGCGATCAGCATCGATTACGACGCCCGGGGACTGCACAACGTGGCAGTCACCGACGCCGACGGCAACTGCCAGATCATTCACCTGAAGGAACCGGCGCCGCTGCCCGTGCATTGAGACGGCCGCAACGGCCGGTGAGGCGGGAACCACCGATGCTTGTTGGGCTGGAGGCAGGTATCGTGCCCCATCACACCTGGTGGCGGCGGCAGTGGTTCGAGGCCGGAGGGCGTTATTACCACCGGCCTCGGACCGACGCAGCGGTATTCATCCCTGACGCGGACTTCTATCAGCGGGTGGACCCGCCCCTGCGCGGGCTCTGCCGCAAGCTGCACGCGTGCGGCCTGCTCACCACGCCCTGCTGCGCCGGCCATTTCCACGGCAGGCGCTATTTCGAACGGCGCTGGGAGGAAATGCAGCGGGAGGCCGCGGCCATCACACGCGGGGGCCTGTGGGTCAGGGATGCGGAGAACGGCCTCCGCTATCTGTTTCGCGACGGCAGCTATCACCTGCCATGGCAGACTTTCGGGGCCTTTCTCGACCAGTCGGTGGCGCACCAGGCCTGGGGTTATCTCGGGATCTTCGTCGCACGGCAGGAAACTGCCTTGCATGCACGCCTGTGCGCATCACTGAAGGAAACGGGCCCGGCGCGGGTCGCGTTTGAACCGCACGCCACCGGGCCACGCGATGCCTGGCTGCTGCACGTGCTGGTGCGGCCGCACGATCCCGCGGATGCGGCACAGCGTTGGAGCAAGGTGGCCAAGTGGCTCGCGCAGGTGACGTAAGGCCACTCGTGTGCGCGCCATCCCTGGCGAGCGTCAGCGCGGACCATGCCCGCTGCGCGCCCCTGCGGCCCGCAATATTGCCAGCCGCGTCTACGATTGCCGCTACCTGCGGGGCGGTGTGGTGATCCTTCCGCCCCTTACGCCTTCTTCACGAACTTGGTGAGGATGACGATCTGCTGGCCGTTGACACGGCCTTCGATCTGCCCCGGATTGTCGGGCACCAGGGAGATGCCGCGCACGGCGGTGCCCCGCTTGGCAGTGAAGTTGGCACCCTTGACGGTGAGATCCTTCACCAAGGTCACGGTATCACCCGCTTCCAGCACGGCGCCGTAGCAATCCGTGTGCTGGGTGGACGACTCGCTCTCCTGTGTCTCCAGGCCGGCCTCGGCCCAGGCACGGGTGGCGTCATCCAGATACATCATGTCGAGCAGCGCCTGCGGCCAGCCCTCATCACGCAGGCGGTTGAGCATGCGCCAGGCCAGCACCTGCACCGCAGGCACCTGGCTCCACATGCTGTCGTTGAGGCAGCGCCAGTGGTTGGGGTCGGTCTGATCGGCGTCTTCGATCTGCGCGCGGCAGGTGGCACACAGGAGTGCGCAGCGCTCTTCGCTGCCGTCCGCGTCGGGTGGAACTTCGTACGTGGCGAGTTCGTCGGTGGCCCCGCAGAGTTCGCACTTGGAACCGCTGCGCGCCTGCAATGCTTGCTTGATGCTCATCATGTTCTCCGGTTGGGGGTGCGTATTATGCCGCACTCCTGCCTGCCTCACGACAGGCCTTCATCCCAATAGGGCTGCGCACCGAAGCGCTCCCCGAGGAATTCCACCAGGGCGCGCACGCGCCGCGGCAGGAAGCGGCGGGTGGGATACACCGCATAGGCATTCGCCGCAGGCAGGCGGTAATCGGTCAGCAGCGGCACCAACCGGCCTTCCAGCACGGCGCGATAGGCGATGAAGGTGGGCGTGGCCACGATGCCCAGCCCCGCCGCCGCCGCCTCCAGCAGCAGGTCGCCGTTGTTGGCGCGCAGGCGCACCGGCACGCGCACCGACTCCGTGTTGCCCTTGGCGTCCGTGAAGCGCCATTGCTGCGCCTCGGGCACGTTCGTGTACACCAGGCCGTCGTGCCCGGCCAGGTCCCGCGGGCGGCGCGGCATGCCGCGGCGGGCCAGGTAGCCGGGGCTGGCGCAGAGCAGGGTCCGGATGGGGGCCAGCGGCCTGGCCACCAGGCTGGAATCCTCCAGGTGACCGATGCGCACCGCCAGGTCGAACCCCTCCTCCACCAGGTTCACCGCACGGTCGTTCAGGTCCACGTCCAGCTGCACGCCGGGATGTTGTTCCGCGAAGGCGGTGAGCGCCGGATTGAGGTGAAGCAGACCGAAAGACAGCGGCGCCGACAGGCGCACCCGTCCGGTAAGCGCCTGGCGACCCTCGGCGGCGGCGTGCTCGGCCTCCGCCAGCTCGGCCAGGATCTCGGCGGCGCGCCGGTAAAAGGTCTGGCCCGCGTCGGTGAGCACCAGGCGGCGCGTGGTGCGGTGCAGCAATCGGACGCCCAAGTGCGCCTCCAGCTCCGAAATGCGCCGGCTCACCACCGACTTCGCCACGTTCAGCCGTCCAGCGGCTGCGCTCAGCGAGCCCGCCTCCACCACGGTAACGAAGGCAGTAAGGCATTGAAACCGGTCCATTGTTCTCTATTTCGCAACAGTGAATTGTCGTCACGGTGCTTTTTAACAGGAAACGGAACGATACACTACGACCATACCGCGCCTGCCGCGCAACCCAGGAGGAATGCCATGCCGCCCATCCCGACCGACCGCCCCGTGGCCCAGGTGGTGCGCGGCCTCGAGACCTCCGACGGTGCCGGTGTACGCCTGACCCGGGTCATCGGCGGCCCCCAGTTGCCCCTGCTCGACCCCTTCCTGCTGCTGGACGACTTCCGCTCTGACGACCCGGACGACTACATCGCCGGTTTTCCGCCCCACCCCCACCGTGGCTTCGAGACCGTCACCTATCTGCTCGCCGGACGCATGCGCCATCGGGACAGCGCCGGCCACGCCGGGGTGATCCAGGCGGGGGGCGTGCAGTGGATGACCGCAGGCCGGGGTATCGTCCACTCCGAGATGCCCGAACAGGAGCAAGGCCTGCTGGCCGGCCTCCAGCTGTGGGTAAACCTACCCGCCGCCGAGAAGATGCGCGCACCGCGCTACCAGGAACTGGGGCCCGAGGCCATCCCGCATGAACGGCGGGACGCGGGTGTGGAACTACGCGTCATCGCCGGCACCACCAGCCGGGGCACGGTGGGCCCGGTACACGAGCTGATCACCCCGGTGTGCTACCTGGACGTGAGCCTGGCGAGGGACACCCGCTTCGAGGAACCCCTGCCCCCGGACTGGAATGCCTTCGTCTATGTTGTGGACGGCGCGCTCGACATTGCGGGCCGGCCCGTGGCCGTCCGCCAGTTGGCCCGCCTGGGTGCAGGCGGGCGCGTGACCATTACCGCAACCCGGGACAGCCGCCTGCTGTTGCTGGCCGGTCGCCCCCTGGGCGAGCCGGTAGCCCGCCACGGGCCCTTCGTGATGAACACCGAAGAGGAACTGCGCCAGGCCTTTCGTGATTACCAGGCCGGACAATTCCAGGACCCGGAGGTGAGCCATGCAACTGCGGGATGATGCACACCGCTACGGCGCCGTGAGCGTGGCACTGCATTGGGTAGTGGCACTGGTGGTATTCGCCCTGTTCGGGCTCGGCCTGTGGATGACCAGCCTGACCTATTACGACCCGTGGTACCGCCTTGGTCCGTGGTGGCACAAGAGCATCGGCGTGGTGCTGTTTGCCGTGGTGCTGTTGCGGCTGGGCTGGCGCCTGTGGTCGGTGCATCCACACCCGTTGCCCAATCACCGCCCGTGGGAGCGGGTCGGTGCACGGCTGGTGCACGGGCTGCTTTACCTGTTGTTGCTGGCGGTGATGGTGAGCGGTTACCTCATCTCCACCGCCGACGGTCGCGCGTTGGGGGTGTTCGACCTGTTCGCGATCCCGGCCACCGTCACCGGCCTGGAAAACCAGGAAGATGTGGCCGGCCAGGTGCACCTGGTGCTGGCTTCCACCCTGGTGGGCCTGGCCGCACTGCACGCGCTGGCCGCCCTCAAGCACAGCCTTATCGACAAGGACCGCACCCTGGCACGCATGCTGGGCCGGTAAACACACCAGAGGAGAAGAGGACCATGAAGAAGTACATCCTGCCGCTGCTGTTCGGACTCGCCGTCGCACTCCCGGCCCAGGCCGAGGACTACGTCATCGACACGGACGGAGCGCACGCCTACATCCATTTCAAGATCAAGCACCTGGGGTATAGCTGGCTATCCGGACGCTTCAACGAGTTCAGCGGCGACTTCAGCTACGACGACAAGAATCCCACCGCCTCGCGCATCAAGGTCGCCATCAACCCGGGCAGCATCGATTCGAACCATGCCGAACGTGACAAGCACCTGCGCGGCAAGGATTTCCTGAATGTCGGCAAGTTTCCCGAGGCGACTTTCGTCAGTACCGGGTACCAGGACCTGGGCAATGGCCAGGGCCGGCTCTCCGGTGACCTCACCCTGCGCGGCGTAACCAAGCCCATCACCATCGACGTCGAGCAGATCGGCCATGGCCCCGATCCCTGGGGCGGTTACCGCCGCGGCTTCCACGGCACCACCGAATTCAAGCTCGCCGATTTCGGCATCGACTACGATCTCGGCCCGGCCTCGCGCACCGTCATCATGGAGCTGTCCGTGGAAGGGGTACGCAAGTAAGCGTACGGGCAGGGAAACCGCCGCGCGTCACGCAGCGTCACGACGTGGCCTACGCCTGGTAGGCCACGTTGACGTGCAGCGGCCAGTGACGGAAGCGGTTCAGGTGGCGGGTGCGCCGGAGAGAGCTCACGCAGCTTCGCAAGCTGACCGCCTCACTGCGGCCGCGGCTCAAGAGGAATCCTTGTCGGTCGTGTAGTAGATGCCCGGGATGAGGGTCTTCCTGATGACCCGGGTCTCGCCCATGACGCTGTGGTCGTCGAGGAAAAACCTGAAGAAGGTCTTGCCGATACGCATCACGTCACCGTCCAAGAGCGCGTGGACGGTGATGCGCCGGTCGTTCACGAAGGTGCCGTTGGTGCTGCCTTGGTCACGCAGGATCCAGTCGCCCGTATCGACGTCTCCGGGTCCCGGCCGAAAATCGATACTGGCGTGTTCGCGGCTGGCCAGTTCGTCGTCGATGCGCAGGTCGTTGCCCTCGCCGCGGCCTATGCGGAACACCGGCTTGCCGACGATGATGTTCACGCCTGGAACACCGTTGATCTGTACCAGTACCGCCATGACCGTCCTCCCCTTCACCTGCCGCGACTATATCACCGCCGCGGCCGCGCCCTCGAATCACCGCGTGCAGCGTGACACGGTTCACACTGCGGCACGGCGATATACGAGCGAGGCATGCCCGCCCCTGCCGCAGGCTGTGATCCCGTACACACGACAACATCACGGGTGACGCGGCAAAGACGAACAATCACTCACCCTGCGCGATGGCCACGCAGGGCGTGCAGCGCATCGATGTTGCACCCGAGGAAACCCGCCGAGACCAGAGCAAGCGGTAAGGCCCGGTCTAACGGCGTGCGCGCAGGGTGAGCACCAGTACCAGCGTGATGCCCAGGAACATCACCGCAGACCAGTTGGCCATGGAAAGCCCGAACAAAGACCATTCACGACTGGTGCAGTCGCCCCAGGCGTAGAACATGGTCGGCCACCATTCGCCAAGCCGGTCCACCAGGTGCTCGATGGGATTGCTGGGCACACCGATGCTGCACTTGATGAAGTTGGCCGGGAAGGCCTGCATCCAGCTCTGGTACGTGGCGGTCACCAGGCCGCCAACCGCCGGCAACAGCGCGAGCGCACCGGTTGCGGTCAGGGTGCGCGGCCATACCGCCCCGGTCAGGGCGAAACCCGCAACGGCGAGATAGAGAAAGCGCTGGAACACGCACAGCGGACAGGGCTCCAGTTGCAACTGGCGGGTGAGCACCAGGGCGAGCACCACCAGCGCGGCCGAGCCGAGACCTGCCAGGGCCATGCCCCGACGCGGGGAGAAGTGGGTCGTGTTGGATTTCATGAGTCTGCTTGCAAACGGTCTCGCCGGCACGGCGGCAGCATGCCCGCAATGCCCGTCGGGATCAACGCATGTACCCTGCGCACGATGTCATCGCCACCGCAGGATACACATCGGCGCCGCAGGTCGCCTTGCTGGAACGCAACCACAGTCCCCATGGGCCCTGTCACCTGTCCCTGATACTGCAACGAGCGGCGGTACATCCAGGGCCATCGCCCCGGTCAGGCCCACCCCGTGTTTGGCAGCGAACCGGGCCGGGAGTTCGCGCCCCGCCCCGGAAATGCCGCCATGCCGGCAGATGTTCGCAGCCCTGCGGACGAGGCGTCAGAAAGCGGGCTTCATACCCGGGACTGCGCGGGCCACGATGGTTCCGCTGGCGAGGGGAAGGGTCGTGTGGGTGGCCCGCTAGGGCACGCGGCGGAGCAGTTCGTCGCGGATGGCGTGCAACGACGCCTTCACGCGCCGGGCATTGTCCTCGCCCATCCTGAGCAGGATCTTCTCGCCGGCCGAAAGTGCCTCCAGCCCGGCATCCGAGAACTTGTACATCACGCTCGGGCGTACCAGTTTCGCGGCCGACGCCTGATCCGGCGCGGCCAGCAACATATCCAGCACTTCGATCAGGCGATCGTTGAAATAGCCGTGGGGATAGCCCAGCTCCACGTAAGCCTGCTGGAACAGCGGATAAAAGCGTGCGTACACCTCCACCAGTGCGGCAGGGTCCACGGCTTCCAGTGCCTCCACGTACAGGCGGTAGCGCACGGCGTTGGCGGGTGCGATGCGTTCGGGTGCGGCGGTGACAGTGAAGCTTCCGGGCACCGGACGCAGCGGCATGAGCTGCATGGCGAGCCTGCGGCGTGGCAGATTGTCCACGGTAGCCACAAGGCGCCGGATCATGCGATCGGGATAGAAAAAGCCGGGCAGGGCCTGCACCCCCATGAGTTGTGCGAGTTCCGCACCCAGGGCCTGGTCGCTGTCATCCAATTCCGGTAGCGGGTGCGCAGTGGCCGGTGGTGGTGCCACGGGATGCTGGATGGCGGGTGGGGCGTCGGCCGCGGGCACTGGCGCCTGCACGATGGGGGTGGGTACGGGCGGTGCAGCCGGTGGCTCCGTCTGCCAGTACTCGATGACCAAGGCCCCTAGCAGGGTCGCCAGGGCGATGGCGAATAAGCTGCGCTTCATGCCGACTCTCCCGAACACCAAAACCGTCGCGGCCGGGAGCCGCTCCTACCGGGAGGGCAACCAGACTGCTGCACGCTCAGAGGGCCGGAGGAAGCCTGTCCGCCCGGCACACACAATGTAGTGTACCGGTAAAACGACCAGCGGATGTACTCAGCGGAAGCGGGGGTCGAGCGCCGCCGCGGTGAATACCGTGGCGAAGAACACCGTGACCAGGGTCAGGGCATGGGAGGCCACGGCCGCCATGGGCAACTGGTAGACCTCTGCGCCCAGGGAGATGCCGGCGAGGGCCAGGGCGGCGATGGCGTTGCGGGCCGCATACCTGCGGGCACGTTCCCAGATCCACGGTGTACGGAAGCCGGAAGCCGTGTCATACGGCAGGTAATAGGCGATCAGTTTACCGAACATGAAGCATCCTCCCTGGCGGGCGAGGTACGCCCAACCAGGCCTCACAAGAAATGGTTCGCAAGGAACGAAACTGCCACTCTGCGGGGGCATTGGGGGAGGCGGTCGGGCCGAGGGACTCGGCGGTCCGCCCGGGCAAGAGGATGCCAATGACCGTATGGCTACCACCCCGCGCGCTCCGTCGCGGGATGGTAACGCATCAGGAAAACCCTTACAACCGTAGGCGCGCTGCGCGCGGGTCGTCAACCCGTGGCCAGGCGGCGGCGCAGCAGGGCGACGCGCTCGGGCACCGACTGGGCGTGGCCCTGGATCTCGCTCAGCCGGCCCTCGAACAGGCGCGTGGCCTCGCAATCGACCTGTCGCAGCAGGCGATCGAATACCGTGTTGATCTCGCCCTGCTCCACGGCCACGGTCGCATCCAGTGCCTGCTCCAGCGACATCTGCCCAACGCGTGACTGCAACACCCGCAGTTCGCTGAGGATGGCGCTGATCTGCGGGTCCCGGATCCGGGGCACGAACTCCAGGCGCGGATGCAGCACGACGAGGAAACGGCACAACTGCATGAGCCGGCTGTGCTCCAGTTCCTCCTGCTCCAGCTCGCGGAACAGCTCTGCAACCTCCGGTTGCGAGGCGAAGCGTTCAGCCAGTCTGCCGTAGATCCGGGCCACGCGCGCCTCGATGAGCGCGGCGATGCGGTAGGCACGCCCCACGTGACCAGGGAATGCGTACCCGCGATTCTCGTAGTACGAGACCGCCCGCTCCAGGAGTGTCTTACGGTTGCTGGCCAGGGTGCTCAGCAATAGGCCGAAGCCGAAGGTCCGAACGATACCGCCAGCATGCCTGACACAGTAGTCGCGACTAATCAGTCCACTCACTGCACACCTCCGTCGGGAAGACAGGGATGGCCGCCATCATAGGCCAGTCGGCCGCGCGATCCCAGAACAGGCTCGCATCCACGTCCTTTGGAAGGGTTCGGCGATAGCGGCCTGCCCACGCTGCAGCAAAAACACACCGAAATACTGCGATGCGGAAAGTCGAAAACGGCGCGTGGACGGTGTTACCCGTTACCTTGCACCGGCCGCCCGGCACCTGCCGTGCCCCACGCGTTCGCGTTCAACGGTATTCAGCCCTGGCCGGCGGCCGGCTCGGCATAGAAGCGGAAGGAGCTACGGCCTTCCGTTTTGGCCCGATACATGGCGGCATCGGCACCGTGCATGAGGGTGGTCATGTCCGTACCGTCCTGTGGGTACATGCTGATGCCGATGCTGGAACCGACCTGGAGGCGGTGACCATTGATGTCGAAGGGTTGGCTCATGACATCGATGAGCTTCACGGCGACCTGTGCCACTGCGTCGGCATCGGGCACGCTTTCCAGCACGGCCACGAATTCGTCACCGCCCTGCCGGCTCAGGGTGTCACTCTTGCGCACGCAACCGGCGAGGCGTGCGGCCGCTTCACGCAACAGGATGTCACCGATCAGGTGTCCGTAGTTGTCATTGATCGCCTTGAAATGATCCAGATCGATGAACATGACGGCCAACTGGCCGCCCCTGCGCTCGGCATGGGCCAGCGCACGCTCGAGCCGCGCGGCGAATTGGGAGCGGTTGGGCAGACCGGTGAGGGGGTCGTGCTCGGCCTGATAGCGCAGCCGCTCCTGGGCGGCCTTGCGTTCACTGATATCGGAGAAGATGGCCACGTAATGGCTCACCCGGCCGTCGGGGTCCTTCACCGCGTCGATATTCAGCCACTTGGGATAGATTTCGCCGCTCTTGCGCCGGTCATAGATCTCACCGTCCCAGTGGCCGACGGTGAGGAGGCACTGCCACATCTCGCGGTAGAACGCTGCCGACATGGCGCCCGACTTGAGGATGCGTGGATTCTGCCCGACCACTTCCTGGAGTGCATAACCGGTGATCTCCGTGAACGCGCGATTCACTGAGACGATGCGCGCCTCCGCGTCGGTGATGAGGATGCCTTCACTGCTGCCATCGAACACCTTGGACGCCAGGCGCAGCTGCTGCTCGGATTGGCGGCGCGTCGTGACATCCAGGGTGAAGCACACGATCCGGCCGCTGTCGTCGAAGCGCGCTGCACCGGCGTAGACGAAGACACGCGTGCCGTCCTTGCGGATCATCTCCTTCTCGTAGCTCTCGCACCCGTCCTGCACGGCCGCCTGCTGTACGGCCGCGGCGTCCAGTGAGCGGTATTCCTCCGCAGTGGCGGCGATCCAGTCCAGCCCCCCCGCCAGCATTTCCGCGCGCGTGTAGCCCAGCATGTGCAGGAAGGCATCGTTTGCCTCCACCACGGCACCGTCCGGTTCGGCGACGAAGATGCTGATGAGGTTGCCGTCCACCACGCGACGGAAGCGCATTTCACTGAGGATCAGCGCACGCTCGATGCGCCGGATGGACTGGATGCTGCGGCGCGACAACAACAGCCCTACGGCCACGAGCACCAATGTGGTGGTGTAGGTCAACCCGCGCGCAAACACCAGCAGCTGACGGGCGCCCTGGTTGAGGGTGGCCGAGAAGCGTTGTTCCAGCATCGAAAGCTCGTGCTGCACCCCATCGATGCGCAACAGGATGTCCGCCGCCCGTGCCGACTCACCGGTGTGCACGGCCTCGTGCAACTGCGCGGCGAGCACCAGCAGGGTATCCACGTGCTGGTCACCCAGCGACCATACCTGCATGACCTCCGCCACCTGCTCAACGCCCTGGAAGCGCAGGAAGAACCAGGTCAGCGCCGCGACGTCATCGGGGTGATTTCCGCCGGTGATGAAACCTTCATGCATCAGACCCCGGTCCGGTGCGGACTTGGCCAGTTCGAGGCGAGCCTGGCGATCGCCGCCGATGACGGCGAGTCCCTGAAGGGCATCACGGTAATGGCGTTCGTCGCCGGTGGCGGCGTAACGTCCCAGTTCGTAGACGGCGCCCTGATGTGCCTTGGCCCACAGGCCCTCACCGGTGACCGCGGCACGCACCGCGTTGAGTACCCCGGTTTGCAGGTAGGTGAGCAGCAGAATGCAGCCGATGATCACCACGAAGAGCGTGACGATGAGGTAGCAACGATGCGTGACCGGCCTCAGCCGACGGGACAGCTGGAGATCATCGACAAGGTTCCGGCCCCTTGCCGCGGGTTCGGGCTCCGCACGTTTCATGCCGTCATCTCTCGAGATGCAAAGGACCGCAAGGGAGGGTGATTTCCTACCGCTGTCCTTTGTTAAGCAGTTAACGACAGCCGTGGCAAGAACGCCACACCGGACGACGACGCACGATGAAAAACGCGAACCGGTTCACAACATCGGGTACACCACCATGGCTGCCAACGGGGAAATCACGGTCTTGGTGGGTGGCAGGAAATATCGCGTGCTACAGCGCGCCCGAGGTCTTCAGTTTGGCGTGGACGGCCGCCGCGATTCGGTGGTAACCCTCTGCGTTGGGGTGGATGGCGTCCGACCTGAGACCACGCTCCGTCAGCACCTCGGGGATGATATCGCCCTCCAGGGGCAATTGATTGCGCACGGCCACGTCGTGATACAGGGGCGCGCTCTCCAGGCCCAGGATGGCCGGGCGCGGCACGCCCAGCAGGAGCACCGGGACGCCGCGCGCGCGGCTGGCCGCCACCATCTGCTCCAGGTTGTGCGCGATGCGCGCCGGGTCGATCCGGCGCAGCATGTCGTTGCCGCCGAGACACAGGATCAGCAACTGCGGTGCATGTTCATCGAGGGCGTCGCCCAGTCGCTCCAGCCCCTGGGCGGTCATTTCGCCCGGGACGCCGGCGTTGATCACCCGTCGTCCGCTCAGCCGTTCAAGCACCGCCGGATAGCTTTCCGCGCGGGTGGCACCCGTGCCGTAGGTCAGGCTGTCGCCGAAAGCGAGGATCACCGCGTCCGCCGCCAAAGGTGGAAGCTGCGGGTCGCGGCTGCACGCCGCGAGCAGCAGCAAGCACAGGACGGCGATGGATGGTGACAGGCGGGGCATGGCGGCAGGGTATCACAGCCTCGCACAGGACCCATGCCGGTACGCTATGGCCACGACCGTGACCACAAATGCGTGATGCGTCATGGCAAGGATAGGGAGCCATGCGGCCACTTGCCGCGCCCGATAACTCGCATGCGCTATGGTTATCCCGGAACTGTCTCCCGGGGCCGCGGACCGACAGGTGAGCGTTCGCCTGCCGCAGATGTTGCGGCAAGGGGCAGCCGGATCGACGGGGCGGGCGCATATGCATGTGGCAGTACCGGGAATGGCCTGAAGACCACGCGCTCGCATCACGCGAGCACCTGAAGTTCGTGTTTCTTATCCCCCTGGGGCTGGTCATCGCCACCATTACCGCACTGCTGGTGGGCGAGGCCTACTCCGGGCAGCGCGAGGAGATCGAGCGTGCTGTCAGCGTGACGGACGCCTCCATGCGGGAATCCTTCGGCCAGGCGGTAGAGCGCGGCCTGGACACACTGGGCGCCGCCATGGCGGTGCTGCGCGCGAACCAGGACTTGCGAACTGCCCTCGCCCGGCGTGATCGGGACCGGCTGCTGCATCACGCCGAAGCCCTCATGCAGGCACTGCGCGCCCATGGCATCACTCACTGGTATTTCACAGATGCGCAACGCAACGTCGTGCTGCGCGTACACACGCCGCAGCTGCTCGGCGACAGGATCGGGCGCTACACCATGCAACAGGCCGCGCGCACCGGCGAGGCCGCTGCCGGCCTGGAGCTCGGTAAACGCGGCAGCTTCACGCTGCGCTGGGTCGAGCCCTGGTATGACACCGCGGGTGTGTTGATCGGCTATGTGGAACTGGGCTCGGGGATCGAGTCGGTGCTGCGGGGCATGGAGCACCTGCTGGGCGTGCACCTCTATCTGCTCACCCGCACGCAGTACCTGACGGCGGTCGAGTCGCGAAACGGCTGGACGGAGTTTCCAGCGTTCGTCATCGCCCGCGGCGCTATGCTCCCTGCGGCATTGGCCGCGCAACTGCGCGCCGACTTTCCCCGTGACGGCCAGGTCTTTTCCTTTCACGATGCCGCACGCACCGCGCGTGCAGTGATGATGCACATCCCGGATGCAGCGGGCCGCCCGGTCGCCGGCATATTGGCCGTGCTCGACGTGACCGCCATGGAACAGGCCAGCCGGCGGATCCTGCTGCAGGGCGGCATCATCGGTACACTGGCCGGTGGTCTGCTGCTGGCGCTGTTCTCTGTTCTGCTCAGCGGCATCGAGCGACGCCTGCGGGGGCATGCGGCACGCCTGCGTGAATTGGCGACCCGCGACGAACTCACCGGTCTGTTCAACCGGCGCAGCTTCTATGCCCGTCTCCACACCGAGATGCGCCGGGCAGCGCGCTACGGCCATCACCTTTCACTGCTGCTCATCGATATCGACTATTTCAAGGCGGTCAACGACAACTACGGTCACAGGACAGGCGACGAGGTACTCAAGGCGGTCGCACACCGCATCCAGGCCTCCATCCGTACCGTGGATACCGCATTCCGCTATGGCGGCGAAGAACTGCTGGTACTGCTGCCCGAGACCCCGCTGCCGGAGGCACTCGAAATTGCGGAGCGCATCCGCACGGATATCGCCACACGTCCCTTTGCCTCGGTGACAGGTGAATCCCTGTGGCTGTCGGTGAGCATCGGCGGTGCAAGCTATCCGGAGCGTGGCGGCGTGGACGCCCTGGTCGGTGCGGCCGACCGTGCCATGTACGCTGCCAAGGCTGCCGGGCGCAATCAGGTTTGCCGTGATTTGCCGTCTCCGTGAATCACCTCAACCGTCCCTCAACAGGGTGCGCCATTGCTGACCACACAAGGATTCTTCGCCTGCGCTACGCGAAAGCCCAGCCCCCTGCCGCGCAACCCTGGCGGTGATTTCATCAACTCCCTGCATATCAGGAACGCCTCTTCGTGCGTAGCCTTCCCATGAAAGGTTCGCATTCATGCACAGGAGGAACCGTATGAAGCTGAGAGGATGGATGACCATGCTGGCGGTCACGGGTGCCATGGCTTCCGCGCCGTTGCTTGCCCAGGACATACAGCGCATGGAAGACCCGAGCATCGGCTCCGGGATTTCCCAGGACAAGCCGTGGGCGGACCAGCAGGCGAGCCTCGACTCGGTGAAGCAGTTGCAGGAAAGCCTCAGTGAGCGAGGCTATGATGTCGGCCCGGTGGATGGCCTGGTCGGCCCACGGACCCAGGCCGCCCTGCGTCAGTTCCAGCAGGATGAAGGTCTCGATGCATCCGGCGAGATCGACGCCCAGACGCTTACTGCGCTGGACATCGACAGTTCAGAGTTCGCCGCCTTCGGCATCGAGGAGGAATCGACCAGCGAACCGTCGGTGAGCCCGGAAAGCTCGTCCGTTCCGGAGGAGTCCGGCTCCATGGACAGCGGTTCCATGCGTGAGGGTGGCACCACGTCGCCCGAATCCGGTATGCGCTGATCGCCGTGGGCAAAGCGGCCTCCACCGCCGTGCGGCGGAGGCCGCGTCGTCATTCGCTGGGCATGAGCTCCTTCATCATGCGCTCCATCTCGCGCCGCTGCTCGGGCGTCATGCCCTCCTGGAGCTGGCGCATCCGCTCCTCCATTTCACGCATGTTCTCCTGCATGAGCGCACCCATGTCCACGCGCGCGTAACCGGCGGGAGGGGTGAAGCCGTCCGCGGGCAACTTCGCGTCCGTGGTGATGCGGGTGATCTCATCCACCACCTCGCCCTCCTCCACTACACGCATCGGCAGGCCCGCTTCGAGCATATGCCGGTCCAGGGAAAGCTCGGCATAGTCGCAGGGCTCGAGCGTGACGGGCGGTGTCAGGTCGTACTGGGCGTAGGCCTTGCCATAGGCCTCCAGCTTCGCGTCCTGATAGGCCTTGCGCGACATGAAAAGGTCCTGGCATACCTGACCCTCGACCATGAGCTGGTAGTGCTGGGTATCGTAGCCCGCGATGCGCGGACCACTGCCCTTTTTCACCAGCTTGGTGGCGGGGTGCGGCCGCTTGTCCTTGCCGGCGCGTTGCAACTGCGCGCTCATGTCCACCACCTGTTTTTCCTCGTGGTTTACCAGCAGCATGGTCCCCTTGCCGAGGTCCATGAGCACGTAACCCTGCTCGTCGTCGGTCTCGGCGCGGGCGCGCACCCCCTCCACCCAAAGACGGCTCACCTCACCCTCGTCATTCCTGGATTCGATGAGGGTGGCGGCCGAAGCGCCCAGAGGCACGAGGACGGCCGCGATCAAAGCGGGTATGGCAAGGCGCATGGCTGCTTCCTGTAGTGAAGGTGGACCCCAAGCATAATCGCGACGGGCCCGCACCCGCCAGGGCGCGCAGGTTTAGCCTGCTGCGTTCGGCGGGAACAGACAAGCGCCGCTCAATGCCCCGCCGCACCGGCCTGGACCTGAGGCCCGGCAGCATCGCCTTGGCCTCCCTGCGCATGCGCCTCATGGTGATGCGTATGCCCGTGGTGGTCATGCCCGTCGTGGCCATGCTGCGCAGCTTGTTCAAGCACGTGCAGGCGCTGGCTTTCATCCTCGATGTAACCCAGCAGCAAGCCGATCTCGCGGGGGGTCAGGCGCAGGTTGGGCATGGGGAGGTTGTCGTAACGGGCGAGCAAGGACAGCGCGATGGGGTCCTGCTCCGCCAGCATCTTGTCTGGCTCGGCCAACCAGCGCACCAGCCAGTCGTGGGCGCGCGTTTTCGTGACGTCGCGCAGGTCGGGGCCTACACGGCGTGCACCCACTTCCATGATGTCGCCCTGGCCGATGGTGTGACAGGACGAGCAGCGGGTACGGAACAGCATTTCGCCGTCGGAGATCCTGCGCAGGTCCGGTGCCTCCGCGTAGTTGCCGCCGGTGGCGGCGGTCATCTTCCAGTTGTGCAGCCAGCCGCCCAGTTGCGAGGCCAGCACGTGGGCGTTCTCGTAGGGCGTGCGCTTCACCCATCGGCCCATGGCCTGGTTGCCCAGCACCAGATTGAAGTTGTGCTCGGTGAGATCGCTCTCGTCCTCGCGGTAAACGCCGAGCTTGCGCCGGATCTGCACAATGTCCCGTTCGGCACCGGTGAGGAAGGTCCAACCCGCACCGATGCCCCATTTCTGCCGATATTCATCCAGTACCTGCGGCGTATCGCGCTCGGGGTCGATGGTGATGGAGTAGAAGTGCACGTCCTTGCCTGCGCGATCGGCGAGCAGCCGGTACACCTCCAGCATGCGCGCGGTCTCCAGCGAGCACACGTCGGGGCAGTGGGTGTACATGAAGTTGATGGCGACCACCTTGTCCTTGACGAGGTCATCGAAGAAACGCAGCTTGCGGCCGTCGTGGGCGGTGAGTTCGACATTGGGGAAATAGCCGGCACCCCATACCGTACCCGCGCCTTGTGGCGCGGCATGCGCGGTGCCGGCGACCAGAAACGTCGCGATGAGGCCCAGGGCCAACCATTGCCTTTGCCTGTTCATGATGTCCTCGCGTCCTGCATGGCTGAAGGGGGCGGCCGCTGCGCGGTCCGCCCCCGCGGGTGTCACCTCAACTGCACCGGATAGCCGAGGATCACCTCGCCCGAGTCGGTTTCCAGACTCACCGTGCCGCTGTCATCGGGAGCCACGGCCGCACCCGTCAGTTCCAGACGGAAGCGGCCCACGCCACCTGTGGTGATGGTGCCGAGCAGCGGTCCGTCCAAGGTGGCGCCGGCATGGATGCGCACGGTATCGCGAGGGGCACCTTCACCGCGCACGATCCATGTGCCCGTGGCCGCCTCGTAGCGTGCAAGCGCCACGCCGAGGGGCGGGATGTCAAGCACCTGTACCGGCTGCCCGAGCACCGTATGCGTGCTCGAGGCCAGACTCACCACACCGCTCCCGTCGAGCGCCACCGGGGAGTCCTTCACCTCGAACACGAAGCGACCCACGCCCCCGGCCTGTACCGTGCCGATCACCGCACCTGCGAGCGTTGGCCCCAGGTGGATGCTTACCTGATCGCGGGGCGTGGTGGTGCCACGGATGGTCCACCAGCCACCGTCACGGTAGTTGGCGGTCGTCACCGTGAGCGGTACGACGTCAGGCGCGATGAGCGGCTGGGCGAGCAGTACGGCACCGCTGCTGGATGCGACACTGATGGTGCCGCTGCCGTCCGGTACCACCGGGGAGTCCTGCAGATTCAGACTGAAGTTGCCTTTGGGATTGACGTTGGCGACGCCCACCAGCGGCGCGTCCAGGCTTGCGCCGGCACGCACCTCCACGGTACTCCCTGGTGTGGCCTGGCCCTGCACGACCCACCACTTCTCGGCCAGACGATAACGTGCCAGCGTGAGACCGAGGCGCGGCGCCACCTCCAGCGTGATCTCCTCGTCGTCGGTGGCACCCGCCAGGTCGACCACGCGCACCACGGCCGCCTGGCTGCCCAATACACCGAGCGGAGGCGTCCAGGTCAGGCGTCCTTCGGCCGGATCGATGGTCATGCCCTCCGGTCCGCTCACCAGCAGGAAGCTCAGGTGATCGCTGGGATCCGGGTCAGTGGCACTCGCCTGTCCGCTCCAGGCCGTCCCTTCCACGGCCACGGTATCGGTGGGCAGCGACGTGAATACGGGGGCGCGGTTGTCACGCTCGTCACCGTCGATGCCGAAGCCGTCACCGGTGCGGAAGGTGGGCAGGGCATGCGAATCCACGTACAACACGCCGTCCCAGGTGGGGATGGGCGAGGGCATGAGCAGGAACTGCCCGGGCTTCTCCACATCGAACCGCAGCAGCATGGCGCGGTCTTCGTGCTGGGTGTTGTGGCAGTGCTCCACGTAGGTGCCCGCGAACTCGCGGAAGCGCAGGGCGATCTCGACCGAGTCCGAGGCATCCTCCTCGTTGCCGATGCGGTAGATGTCCTTGCGCGCCCACATCTCCCACAGCGGTGGCGCCTCACCGTCACGGCGCAGGATCACGCCCTCCTCGAAGTGCACGTGCACCGGATGGCTCCAGTTGCCGGTGTTTTCCAGCGACCAGATCTCCAGCGTGCCGAAGCCGTCGGTGCCGAGGGCATCGCTGCCGTCGAAACCGCCCGCGGTGGGACCGGTGGCGAGGCGCGGCGCGGCCGACACGCGGCGCGGATCGGCGGAGAGGCCGATACTGCCGTCGGTCCTTACGGTCCACGGGGCCTCGTCGGTGCCTTCGGAACGCCCGAAGACGAACTCGCGATGGCGCGCGTCGGCGAGGCGCGGGTCGTTGCGATCGGTGGGCAGCGGGATCATCTGCTTGCCGCCCGGCTCGTACTCGCTGGGGTCCATGCTGTGGTCGGTGCCCGCATAGGCCACCACGCGCAGTTCAAGGAAAGGCCCCACGGCGGGGTCACCGTCCTCCCAGCGTTCTGGCACGCCGTCGTCCGTACGCATGACGGCTTGATACTCGCCCGAGAGCACGTCTTCCAGCGGGATCTTGTCGCCGGCGCCGCGGCCGTCATCATGCTCCAGGGTGTTGACGAAGTAGAGCCTGTCGCCGGGCTGGATGCCGTGGGCCGCGAAGTCGACGATGATGTCGTAGCGTTCGGCGATGGCCTGGGTGGGCAGGTGGCCACGGTGCTCGGCGACATCGCCGTCGCCGTCCAGGTCGATGCTGCCATCGAACGGCACCGCGTGCTCCATGATGTTGCCGTCGTTGGCGATGAGGTGAAACGGCACGCGGGTGTAGCTCACGCCGGAGCCCGGCGGCCCGGCCATCTCGCCGCCGTTGCCGTTCACCTTACGCACCAGGGCGATGGCGAAGTAACGCGACACCGAACCGTTGAGGATGCGGAAACGGTAACGGCGCGCACGCACGTCGAAATAGGGCTTGTAGAGCCAGTTGGTCAACACCCGGTCGCCGAGGAAACCGTCGGTGTTGAAGATGTTGAACCAGAGCTGGCCCTGCAGATCCCAGGCCTTGTCGGCCACCAGCAGGTTGACGTCGTAGTCGCGGTTGCCCCAGGGCAGCGCGGTGCCGCTGGGGAAGCGCAGGTTGACGCCGTCGTCGTGGTCTTCCTTGCCGCGGTCGATGGCGCTGAAGTAGTTGATCACCGCGGCGTTGCCCTTGTAGACGTTCTGCGCCGTGTAATCGAGCATGTGGTCGTGGAACCACTGGGCGCTGATGGTCTCGCGCCAGTCACCACGGATATTGATGCGCCCGTGCTCGTCACAGGTCTTGAGACCCGGTTCCTCGTCGTTGACGAACAGGGTTTCACCCGGCGCGCAGGGGAAGCCCGCGCGCGGGTCGTCGGCGGTGGTGTTGATGGTGTCGTAGCCGGCGAGTTGCAGCGGCCAACGGTAATCCCAGAACTGCCCGGGGAAGAAAAAGGCATTGGCGTAACCGTCGCTCTCCGCGGGGTTGTGGCCGTTGTGCAGATGGGTGGTGATGGTGTGGATGCCGAAGCCGCGGTTGGCGGACGGGTCCACGGGCAGCATGTTGTACTCGCGCATCAGCAGCGACTCGCCATGACGCACTATCAGCAGCTTGGGCGGCAGCGTGCCGTCGAAGGTCCACAGGGCCTTGCTGTCCTGGATGGGCATCCTGGGATGAATGCGGATGCGCAGGCCCGCGGTGGTACCGTCGAGTACCGGCGTGTCGGGCACCAGCGAATCCCACACGCGGTGATAGAGCCCGCCCGGGGCGAACTCGCCGACGCTGTAGCCGTGAAGTTGACGACTGTCACGCATGCCACCGTTCACGCGCGAGGGGGCTTGTGAGGTCTTGAAATACGCCTGCGGAAAAAACTCGTTCCAGCGTTGGTGCGCCCATCCCTGCCCCGGCGGACGGCCTTCAATCGGGGGCGCGATCAGCGGCCGGCCCAGGTAGCTCTCGATGACGTCTTTCCAGGGATTGAGGTCCGTGGTGTTGGCGAACTGCGACGGCCAGGGGTTCAACCCCGGCTCGCCCACGAACGCGTCGATGGCGGCACCGGAGGGTGAACTCGCGATCAGACTGTCAGGATCCTGCTCCGGCCAGGGGCCGATTTCCAGGGATGGAAACGGCCGTTGCGACAGCGGCGCGCCGGCAAATTTTTCGGTACCAAACTCCTCGAAGCGCAGCATGCGCTGCTCGAAATCGCCGGCACCGAACAGCGGGCTGGGTAGCCCGCCCGTGGGCACGTCGAAACTGCCGCCGGTGCGCTGCTCGTCTTCGGGCACCGAGTTGTTTATTTCAGTGTCGGCCTTGGTACCGCCCTCCCACGCGCCCTGGTTGGCCGGCGGCTGGGTGGCGAGGAAATCGATAGCGAACTCGTTGCCTATGCTGGGCCCCGTGTAGGCGGAGGGATCATCCGCGGGCGGCATGGAGGTGTCGTCCAGGGCACCGTTCGCCGCAGGCATGAGGCTCGCGCCGAGGGCAGCGGCCACCGCGAGGGTGAGTCTGCCGATGCGCCTGGCCAGGCCCGACCCTGTTGCCGCCCGGCCCGGCAACCTGGTGTCATCATCTTCCGTGATCATGTGACTCTCCTCATCTCCCGTTTTTCGTCCTGCGCGGGAATGCACGTGGCAAAGGAGCGATGGTGTCTCCCGCACTGTCTTTGCGCTGGGTGCTCCCCTCCGGGAGCCACCCAGCGCTCATGCCTCTCAGGGCTCGGGGACGAAGAGGGTTACCGGCAGGGTGGCCGTTCCGCCTGCGGAGGAGCGTACCGTGACCTCCGCCGGGGGCACCGCACCGATGCGCATGCTCAGCCTCGCCCGCGCAGGGTCGGTGGGTGACGGGAACGGCTCCAGTACATCGACGCCCGTGGCGCTACCCGGTACGTCCATGGCGACCAGGGTGGGCGGTTCTTCCTTGTTGCTCGAGGTCGCCACGACGATCAGTCGCTGCGTGTTGGGGTTATAGGTCGCACGGAGGATCTCGACCGTATCCACCACCACTTCGATGTCCTCCGGATCGCCCACCGTCACAGGCGAGATGGCCAGGCCGCCCGCGGACGAACGGATGGTGACCTCGGGCGGGGGCACCGGGCCGATGACAATGCTCAGCTCGGCCCTTGCCGGGTCGTTGGGCGCTGCGAAGATCGCGAGTTCATCGATGCCCGTGGCGCTGTTCGGCAAGCCGATTGCCGCAAGCGTGGGCGGCGTGGTCTTGTCACTGGACGTGGCTACGAGGGCGAGGCGCTCCGTAGCCGGGTCATAGCTCGCCTGGATGATATCCACGCTGTCCACCACTTGCCGGGTCTTGATGGTGGGAGGCGTGTCGGCCTCGTTGGTCACCTCCACCGACCCCGGGATCACCACATCGCCCGCCGGGTCCGGTGCGATGAGCATCTGGCCCCAGTACAGTCCGTCTGCGGTCGGCCCGGCCATGGGCACGGGCACGATCAGCCCTTCGGCGCTGAACGAGAGCACCGGCTCGGGATTGTTGATACCCGCCGTGGCCTTGGCGAACACGTCCACCTGGCCCACGTTCGCCGTGCGCATGTAGGTGCTGCGCAGGATGGACAGGGGGCTGGGGATGGGACCATCGTGCAGCTTGCCGGTGAGGGTAAACAGGTCGGTCTCGATGCAGGGGTTGCCCTGGCCATCGATTCCGCCGATGGCGTCCACGCAGATGCGGAAGAAATTGGTGCCGAAGGGGCTGCCGTCCACGCGCGTCGGCGTGCCGTCGGTGAGGAAGGTGTCGCCCTCGATCACCACCGGCGGCACCAGGTTGCCGTCGGCATCCACCGGCTTGAGGAATGGGCCGATGGCACTGCCCAGGGCGCCGGTGAAATCACCCGGTGCGCCGATGCCGATGTCCGCGGTGAAGTTGATGGCCCTGTCGTCCACCGGGACATTCGGGAAGAACTGGCTGCCGTACGGATAGGTGACGGTGTAATTGCCCGCCACCGGCGTGTCGATGCGGATGCGGATGCGGCCGAAGGAGATCTGATCCCCGTCGCGCACCTCTTCCAAGCTGAAGGCCGCCTCCAGTGCCTGCACCAGCCGCGCGTCGCCGCCGCCGGGCATGGCAATTTCGGTCTCCGCCGTGAACCAGAAGAACTCGTCTAGGAAGTTGTCGGGGAAGGTGTAGGGCGGCAGCGGCGCGCCGGCGTCCGCGGCGGCGCCGCAGGCATCCATCTGCGCCAGGGATTCGGGGATGCACAGGTCCAGCACCACCCCGTTGGTGTCCTGATAGTACGCCGGGAATCCGTGGGCGGGATCGATCGGACCGACCGTCGCGAGTTCCGCCCTGGCGCCGGCTGCCGATAGCGCCATCCCCGCGAGCGCCACGGCCGACAGCCGTTGCCATGGCCTACCCGTGCCGAATGTTTTTGTGCGCGTCCTTGCGCTCATAGCCTAGTCTCCTTGGCTTGTTGTTTGATCCGGTCTCCTGGGTGGAGCCGATCACAACTGGGCACGTCGCTTTTTTTACAGACCGCCATCCCCGTGGGAATACCGCAGGAACACTCGCCTGGGTTTGTAAAGACTACCCACGATTCCTTGGAAATTTGACCCAGTGTGTTCTGGTATAGCCGTGCCGCTTGGCGCGATCAATAAAACGTGACGTATTTCACATTTTGGGACAAATGTCACAATTTCACGGGAGTATTCCAGGGCTTGTGCAACCTGCGTTTCGTTGTTATCCAGCAGTTGCATCAATGGCACGAAACCCTGGAAAAACGGGAAAAAACCATCGCGAGGGGACTGCGGCAGACGCGTGCTAAAGACGGTATAACGCCACGGCAGGACAACGCGCTACCGGCGCATCACGAGGCTGATCAAAACCTGAACAGGACGCACCCGCGTGAGGAGGTACGCGGCACTGCGCGCATGCGGCGGGCCTGACCGATCGGTCCAGCGCGGAATCGGAAAAACGCTACGGTTTCACAGGATGGCGACAGATACGCCGCGCGGACCTGGACGGCGGCGGCTTCGCCGCCGTCCGGTCAGCACTACCGTCGGACGGGGAAGCAGTCCGTGCCGCGTGCCTTCAGCGTGCGGCAGGCCTGGTTGGCCTCACGCATGCTTGCGAAGGGCCCGATCTGCACCTTGGTAAGGCCGTCCGCCGCCACGAGATGCACGTCCCTGCCCGCAACCACGTCGGCATGGTGTTCCATCAGCAGGGCCTGCAGGCGCTCGGCATTGGCCGGCGCGCTGAAGGCGCCGATCTGGGCGCGGAAATCCGGGCCGGCAGGTTCAGGCGCGGGGGCCTCCTCGGCGGGCGCGGGCAGTGCCTCGACAGGGTCGGAAATGATCACCGGATCGGGCACGGCGGCGTGCTCGGCCTCACGCTCGGCCTCTTCCCGCTCGAGCATCTGCAGGTTGGCGCGCGCTACCGCGGCCAATCGGGCCAGCTCCCTGTCCTGCTCGCTGGTCCGCTCGACCTGCGCCGACGCCAGCGCGATGACCCGCTCGTAGAGTGGCCGCGCCATTCCCGGACGACCGGTGTTCTGGTACAGCGCACCCAGGTTGGTGAGGGCGTGCGGATTATCCGGGTTCTCCAGCAGGGCCTGATTCAACAGGTCTTCTGCCCGTTCGAGGTCCCCGGCCTGCATGGCGTAATAGCCCTGGTCGTTGAGCTCCACATCACGGCTCGGCCCGGCGGCGCACCCAGCCAGAGACAAGGTAACGAGAAAAACCGCGGTCTTGAAATATCCACCCACTGCCAACTCCTGGTGTTGTTATTCGACTAACGGACGATAGAGGAACGCAGGCGGCCGTGACAACCACTGACTCGACGGCGCCCTGGCGCTGGATGGGACGCGATCCGCGTGGCAGGCCGCGGCCGGAAAGGCCTGCATCACTCGCGTGACCATCCCATGCCGTGGAGCCGGTTGGTGGGCATTCACGCACGCTTACACACACACGATCGAGCCCATGGCAAGCCCCTCCCCAAGGTTGGTGCATGTTTCCATACAGATCAGGCACATACAGATAACCCATTGAAAAAAGGAAGTTTTTTTGAATGCTCAATTCTTCGCCAATCTAACACAAACCACATGGCCACGCGGCTTTGCGCCGCTTGCTCCCAAAGCTTCCACAGAGTTATCCACAGACATTGTGGAAAACCTCCCCGCTTGTGGATGTCCCCGCCGGTCAGCCCCCACGCCGAGGGTTCTCCCCCGCCGCCCCCGCGCCAACCGAGCCGTCTCCACGGCCGGACTATCCAACAGACGAGGTTGAAGCCCGGGAGACCGCCGGTCACAATCCAGTCCTGCTTTTTCCAAGGGGGGAACCACATGGGTCTACGCAAGCTCGTGGCACTGGGGCTGGTCGCGCTCGTCGCACTGCCGGCGTGGGCTGACCCGCCCAACGGTTACCCCTTCCACACCTACGATGAAGGCCTGCAACGCGCGGCCGCGGAGCAGAAGCCGGTATTCCTCTATTTCGGCCGCTACGGTTGCGGCTGGTGCGACAAGACCAACAAGGAATCGTTCGCGGACGCCGGCGTCAAGAAGCGCTTCACGGAAAACTACGTGCTGGTGTACGTCGACGCGGAAAGCGGCGACCGCATCACCTTGCCCAACGGTGAACGCATCACCGAGATGGAACTGGGTGCGCGCATGAACGTATTCGCCACGCCCGTGTTCGCCTGGCTGGACGCCGACGGGCGCACACTGCTGAAGGTGCCCGGTTACAAAAGCGCCGAGGAATTCCTCCAGTTCGACGACTACGTGCGCGGTGGCCACTACCGCGAGCAGTCGTTGCTCCAGTACCTGCGGTCGCGCTCATGAAACGATTGCTTCCCGCCCTGGTGCTCGCGGTTGCGGCACCGGCGGCCGCGGCATGGACGTTCACCGCGGCCACAGCGGTCAGCGGTGAGCCTGCCGTGGGCGTGTTCCCCCATCTGGAGCCGACCGGGCGGCGCGCCCTGGCCGTGGACGGCGACAGCGTCGCCATCACCTGGGAGGACAACCGCAGCGGCGCGCCCCAGGCCTACATGGCGTTGAAACCCGCGGCCTCCGCGGGTTTCAACCCGCCACTACGGCTCAGCAGCGGCAAGGAGGCCTACGAACCCACCATCATCGCTTTCGCTGGCGGCTTCGTGGCTGCCTGGGAACAGGATGGCGGCCTGCGCATGCGCGCCATTACGGCGCACGGTCCCGGACCGGTAACGCCCCTCGGCGGCGCACGCGCCGCCCAGGTGACACTGCATGCCGCCGCCGGACGCCTGTTCGCGGCCTGGGTGGAACGGGAGGGCCGCTTCGGACGCGTCATGGTCGCACCACTGATGCTGTCGGGCGAGACCTTGCACACAGGCAAGGCCGTCCCTGCCGACGGCGTGCCGCCACAGGACCAGCAGCTCTATCCCGCACTGGCCCATACCGGTGACGAACTCGTCGTGGCCTGGGAGGACCGGCGTGCCGGCCATACCCGCCTGCACTACGCCTGTTCGGCCCTGCACCCCCTGCGCTTTGGCACGCCGGTACCGCTCAACGAACACCCCACGGTGGAAAATGCAGAGTTCGGCCGCGGCGGCGGCGTCACACGCGTGGCACTCGCCGCCGACGACGGCCGACTGGCGGCTGTGTGGATGGACAAGCGCGATTTCCAGGGCGGGTACGACACCTACAGCGCGATGTTCGGCAACGATTGCCGTTTCGGCAGCAACGAGAAGGTGCAGGACATGTTCGGTGAGAACACGCCCCAGTGGCACCCGGCCGTGGCCGTGGCCGCCGACGGCACTACCGTCGCGGTATGGGACGACACCCGTGACGGCAGCCCCGATCTGTGGCTCTCGACGCGCGGCGAGGACGGTTGGAGCGATGACCTCGCCGTGACACCGGCCCATGGGCCCGGCCGCCAGGACAACCCGGCGCTCGCCTTCGACCACCGCGGCCGTCTGCATCTCGCCTGGCTGCATGCCAGTGAAGGCGGCCCGGTGCGCGTCATGTATAGCGTGGCCACCCGCGCGCTCACGGACTGACCGGCGGGGGGAAACAGACCCGCACGGCGACGCAGAGACACGGGGATGGCCGCGACCCGGCCCTCACCCGTCTCACGTTATTGTTCGAGATCCCGGGCGCCACTCCATGGCGAGTACAACCACCTGATGCGCTGGCAATTGTTCATCGTGCTGCTGACGGTAGCTGCAGGGATACTCATCGGCTGGTCCGGCTCGACCAGGGCCGTGTGGTCGAGCCGGTCTCGCGCCTGCTTGTGACCATGACACGCTTCGCGCGCGGCGACCTCGACGCGCGCACCGGGCCACCTCGTGAACGGGGTGAACTGGGCGAATTGTGCAACGCCTTCGACAGGATGGCCGATCGCATCCGCGCTCAGCACAACCCGCTGCTGCGCCACCTGCGCGACATGTATCCACGGGTGGTGCGCGTACTGCTCACGGGTTATCCGCAAATCGACACGGTGGTCGAGGCCGTCAATCAGGGTGCCTTCTTCCGCTTCGCCGTGAAGCCCTGGGACGACCAGCAGCTCCTCGGACATATCCGCGCCGCCTTCCGCCATCACCACCAGCTCATGGAGGAACGGCCTTGATCCGGGCGCTGTGTCGCATCCGCCAGGCCCGGACGCTCGCCATGTGGCACGCGCCACACCTCGCGCAGCGAGGCGGTACCTTCCAGCCGCAGCCTCACGTAGCAGTGCTTCGACATCCGGTGACCCGCGCCAGGCTTTCGCCCTCAGGGCGAGGTGGTTTCGACGCCGATGGTCACTCGCTCGTCTTCGAAGTTGTCCAGGCTCAGGTCGCGCGTTTCCTTCGAAAGCCACAGCGCAATGAAGGTGAGCGTACCGAGCAGGGACAGGTAGAAACCCACGTAGGCCACGCCAAAATCCTTGGCGAGCCAGACGGCTGCAAACGGCGTGAGCGCCGCGCCCAGGATGGAGGCCACGTTGTAGGCGATGCCCGAACCGCTGTAGCGCACATTGGTGGGGAACAGTTCGGGCAGGATGGCCGACATGGGGCCGAAGGTGAGCCCCATCAGCGTCATACCGGTGCACAGGAAGAGCAACATCAGCCCCTGGTTCGCCTGCTCGCCGGTGCCCATGGTCTCCGGTGCGAGGAACAGGTTGAAGGTGGTACCGAATACGATGATCGCAGCCGTGATCACCAGCAGGAAGCTGCGCCGCCCGTATTTGTCGGCGAGCAATCCAGCCAAGGGGATGGTGCCGGCGAAGAACAGCACGGCGATGAGCTGCAGGATCAGGAAATCGTGGTAACTGATGCCCAGGAAACCCAGTTCGATCCTGCCGATGGCATAGGAGAGGATCCAGGTGGTCATCAGGTAGAACACGCCATAAGTGGCCACCATGATGAAGGTGCCCAGCACCAGTTCCTTGAGGTTCTTCCGGAACACCTCCGCCAGCGGCACCTTCACCTTCTCACCACGCGCCACCGCACGTGCGAAAACCGGTGTCTCCTCCAGTTTCACGCGCACGTAAAGACCCAGACCCACCATTACGATGGAGACGAGAAACGGGATCCGCCAGCCCCAGGTGAGAAAGGCCTCCTGCGTGCCTGTCGCGGCGGAGTCGTAATCGAACCAACTGGTGAGCAGCAGGAAGAAGCCATTTGCGAGGATGAAGCCGAAGGGAGCGCCGAGCTGTGGCCACATGGCGGCCCAGGCGCGCTTGCCCTTCTCCGCATATTCCGTAGCCAGCAGTGCCGCACCCGACCACTCGCCACCCAGCCCCAGGCCCTGACAGAAACGCAGGATGGTGAGCATGATGGGTGCCCACAGGCCGATCTGCATCACCGTGGGCAGCAGGCCGATGAGAAAGGTCGCAATGCCCATCGTCAGCAGTGAACCGATGAGTGTGGCCTTGCGCCCAAGGCGATCGCCGAAGTGCCCGAACACCATGGAGCCCAGGGGGCGGGCCACGAAGGCCACGGCGAAGGTCGCCATGGAGGCCAGCAACTCCGTGCCCGTCTCGGACTTGGGAAAGAACAGCAGCGGAAACACCGAAACCGCCGCCGTGGCATAGATGTAGAAATCGTAAAACTCGATGGTGGTGCCCACCATGCTGGCCACCACCACGCGGCTGCGCGGCACGGTGCGGACATCGGCGGGCGTGGCCGTTTTGCTGTTAACCGTGGACAAAGCTGGCTCCTTGCGTATCGCGGGCCCGCATCGGTGAGCTGACGTGCGTCACGCAAGTTCGCCCGGTGCCGGCGAAAAAGGGGGGAAATTGTAACAGACCCGGCCCGCGGCATGACGACAAGGGCGGCCGCGGTTCAGTCTTCCGTCACCCGCACCGCTGCCGCCCTTTCGCCTCGCCACAGCGGCAGGGATAATGAAGCCATCGTGGGCGAGGGAGCACAGGTGTGACCATCCTTTACTGGCACTGGATCGTGTTCGGGGTGTTGTTGATGGCAGCGGAGGCGGTCGTCCCGAGCTTCACGATCTTCTGGTTCGGCCTAGGGGCGCTTCCGGTTGCCGCGCTGCTCTACTTCTTCCCGGATCTGAACCTGGGCCTTCAGATCGCCGCCTGGACCGCCGCGTCGCTGGTGTTCACCGTGGGCTGGTTCCACTACCTCAGGCCGCACATGGAACAGCACCGCACGCTGGCCGGCATGTCCAGGGAAGCCATCGTGGGCCAGCAGGCCACGGTGATCTCCCCGCCCGTGGAGAACGGCCGCGGCACACTGCGTTTCACCGTCCCCGTGGTGGGGCGCCAGGAATGGGACTTTTACAGCGAAGAGCCGGACCTGCGTGCCGGCGAACCCGTGGTGGTGAGGGACATCGCGGGCAACACGCTCATCGTTTCCAGAAAGAACAGGAACAAAGGGGAATAAGCCGTCATGGAAACCGTCGCGGTATTCGGCGTTCTGGCATTTTTCGTCATTCTCACCATCGCCCTGGGCGTGCGTATCGTGCCGCAGGGATACAAGCACGTGGTCCAGCGCTTCGGGAAATTCCATCGCACGCTGAATCCGGGCCTCAACATGATCATCCCGTACATCGACAGCGTGGCCTACAAGGTAACCACCAAGGACATTGTGCTGGATGTGCCGTCCCAGGACGTGATCACGCGCGACAATGTGGTCATCATCGCCAACGCCGTCGCGTACATCAATGTGCTCAACCCCGAGCGTGCCGTATACGGTGTGGAAGACTACGCGGTCGCCATTCAAACCCTGGTACAGACCTCTTTGCGTTCCATCATCGGTGAGATGGACATGGACGACGCATTGTCGTCGCGCGACCAGATCAAGGCCCGCCTGCTCGCCGCCATTTCCGATGATGTCTCGGAATGGGGTGTCACCGTGAAGACCGTGGAGATCCAGGACATCAGCCCGTCATCCACCATGCAGCGGGCCATGGAAGAACAGGCGGCGGCGGAACGCCAGCGCCGCGCCACCGTCACCCGAGCCAATGGTGAGAAAGAGGCGGCCATCCTGGAGGCCGAGGGCCGCCTGGAGGCCTCACGCCGCGACGCGGAGGCGAAAAAGGTGCTGGCGGACGCCTCGCGCGAGGCCATATCCATGGTGGCCGAATCCATCCAGGACAAGGAACTCCCGGTGATCTTCCTGCTCGGCGAACGCTATGTGGATGCCCTCAAGGGCCTGGCACAGAGCGCCAATGCCAAGACCGTGCTGCTGCCAGGTGATCTGCAGGCAAGCCTGCGTGCACTCTTCGGCAGCCGGAAATAAGACGTTCCCTCACCGTCATTCCGCACGATGGAGGCGAGGATGAGGAGGAGTGGGCGAAAGCTGCCACAAGCCCGCCCCCCTCACCCTGCTCTCCCGCCGGACGAGGCGAAGGCCGCTGCGCGTTGCGGGCCATGGTACGCAGGCCCGCAACGCCTCAGCGATTCTTCTCCTTCGTGGCGAGCGCCTTCCGAACCATGCGGCCGAACACACGTCCGCGCCGGCGGCGCTCATGTTCCGGGATCGACTGGCGTTCCTCCTGCGACAGCTTCAGGTAGTGCATCCAGGCGTCCGCTTCCACGTCACCCCGTTCCACGGCCGCACGCACGGCACAGCCTGGTTCGGTCCCGTGGGTACAGTCGGCGAAGCGACACCCGGCCGCCAGCGCGGCGATGGAACCGAACTGGCGGGCCACCCCGCCTTCACCCACCAGTCCCACCTCGCGCATCCCCGGTACATCGATGATGCAGGCACCACCGGCAAGCCTGATCAGCACGCGCGCCGTGGTGGTGTGCCTTCCCTTGGCGTCACGGCGGGTCGTGCCCGTGGCCTGTGCAGCATGACCGGCCAGGTTGTTCACCACAGTGGACTTACCCACGCCAGAGGATCCGACCACCACGAGGGTATTGCCCATCCCGAGCCAGGGCGCGAGCCGTTCCACGAGCGGATCGCGCAAGGCATTCACCGCGAGCACCTCCGCCGTTGCCGGCAGGCGTGTGCGTACCTGTGCAATGGCCGCGCCGGGGTCAGCAACGAGGTCTGACTTGGTCAGCAGGACCAGGGAGGTCACATCCGCCTGGGCCGCCAGCACCAGATAACGCTCGATGCGGTGCAGATTGAACCCTGCATCGAGCCCGCTGACGATCACCATCAGGTCGATGTTGGCCGCGATCGCCTGTGCCGCGGCACCGCCGGCCTCGCGCCGTGCAATGAGTGTGCGGCGCTCCAGCCGCGCCACGATGACGGCATGCCCGGCGGCGAGCAGCACCCAGTCGCCGACGGTCGGCAGATCGCTGCTCTCCCGTTGCAGGCGCCCGGACAACACCGCCGTCAATACGTCAGTACCGTCGTGGACGCGATAACGGCCGCGTCCGACCTGCACGACACGTGCCGGGCGGACGGTGTCGAGTTGCTCCAGCGAGAGTTGTGAGGAATGGAAGGGGCTCCAGCCCAGGGGCAGGAGTCTGGAAAAATCGATGGCCATGAGATGTCATCCTTCTCAACGAAATCGTCGTAGATGGCGCGCGCAAAAACGCTGCCACGTTCGGAACGGAACAGATGTTGAGAGGCCGAGCCTGCGTCTAGCGAACTTGCAGGCCGGCGGTGATGACAAGGTCCATCAAGCCTCCGGCAGGAGTGATGTGATTGTTGCGCTCCCATCTTAGCACGCGCGGCAGCGCGTACGGTGATGGAACAGGCAAATGGAAAAAGGCGCTGTCCGGCAAGTCAACGGGCCTGCAGCACCGCCTCCTGTTCCGCCGCGCGGCTGTTCATCAGCGCTTGCGCCTCACGGGTCTGACTGAACGCCTGCTGGATGCGTTCTGCCGAGTAGGCCCCGGGAACCGTGACGGGGGGAACGCGCGCCGGGACGGCGCTGTGGCCCTGGAACGTATTGGCATCGGGATCGATGCGGACCACCTCGACCGGAATGTCCTGCGCGGGCGGGACATTCCCGAAGTGCCATTCACCATGGGTTCCGCGCCACCTGTAGACCGTGACGGCTGATGGCGGAGCCGAATCGGTGTCCATGCGAGGGATATCCGGCAGGCCCGGCAAACTGAGCTGCCGGTAGTCCAGCAGCGGCTTCCCCTGCTTCAGAGGCAACACGAAGGGCACAGCGACCGCCAGGAACAGGGTGCCCAGCAGAATGCGGGCAATTACACGGTTCATGTTTCATCCCTTTCAGTGGTCAGCACCCGCGTTGCACGCAGTCCAGACAGGACCGACGGGATATCCAGGCAACTAATAACCCGCATGGGAACAAATCAATGGCTCGCCTATTCCCCTGTCCGAGCAAATCTGTCAACTTCCACGGGTATCTCTCACCCGGTTGGGCGCGATGCGCCCGGCCGTTTCTGCGACAGAAGACCCAGCGGCATTCTGCATGCACCGGAGCATTGCCTCATGGACAGGCCCATGACCCATCGGCCCGGCGTCACGACACCGGAGGTACCCACCCGCGGGCGGCTCCAGCGCGAGTATCGCACCATCGAGAGCATGCTGCAGATCTGGTGCGAGGATCGGCATGGCCGCGCCGTCAGCCGTGATGGCCTGTGCGCCGAATGCACCGAACTACTCGCCTATGCCGGACAGCGGCTGGCGAAGTGCATCTATGGCGAGCACAAGCCGACCTGCGCCAAATGTCCGGTGCACTGCTACAGGCGCGCCCAGCGTGAACGGGTGCGTGAAGTGATGCGCTACGCGGGCCCGCGCATGTTGTGGCGCCATCCCTGGCAGGCCCTGCTGCACATCATGGACAAACTGCGCCGGGCCGAGGACCCACGGGCCGTGCGCCGGGCGCAAAGGGGCCAGCAGCCCTGAAGCCGCCGGCCACGGTACCACGGCGGCGAGAAACACCACCACGGCCACCGGCCGCGCCTACCTGTGGTTTGGCCGACGCGGTCTTTCCGCTACAGTTCGCAGTACTCGTCGAATTGCGAGGCACTCATGCCCCACGTGCTGCTTCTCGCCGGACTCATGCTGCTGATTACACCGGACCTTCCGGCACAGGAAACCGGCCCCTGGGGCTCTGCCCGTGAGGTCGAGAAGGCCTATGCGCCGGCCAAGGTGGTCTATGACCTTTCCTCCGGCAGTGCCGCACACTTGACGGACATCCTGGACCGCGTGAGCTTGCTCAGCACGCTCTATGGTGCCGATCCGTTCGATGCCTCCATCGTCGTCGTGGTCCATGGTGACGCCATACTGCGATTCACCACGGGCGCCTATGCGGAAAACCGCGACCTCATGCAGCGCGCCCAAAGCCTGACCGTGGGGAACGTGATCGAATTCCGCATGTGTCGGGCATCCGCCCGCTCGATGGGCATTGCGCCCACCGATGTACACGGCTTCGTGACCATGGTGCCCATGGCCGATGCCGAGATCGCACAGCTCCACCGGAACGGGTATGTCTATATGAAATAGCCCTCCCGGCACCGCGGGTCACGCTCTCGGCTGTACCGTCAAGCGCGGCAACCCCCAGGATACGGGGAGCAAGGCCTGTCCTCAGCGCGCCCCCTCAGCGGGCGTGTTCGAACGCGTCTCTTCCTGCACGAGGCGGAAGCCTATGATGTCGTAGCGGACGCTGGGGCGGCAGTGCATATGGCGCTTGCTGCACCGCGCGAAGTGCGGGTCGTGCGACCAGGAACCGCCACGCACCAACCGGCTCGGACCGTTACCGGTGAACAACGGATTGAATCGGTCGTGCTTCGCGTAGCCATCGAACGCGTAGACGTCCGCCACCCATTCCCAGACATTACCCGACATGTCATGCACACCCAGGGCATTGGGTGCAAACGTCCCCACCGGAGACGTTTCCGGCCACGGGTCCGCCGCATCCCCCGCATAATTGGCGACCTCATGGCTCAACGCGTTGCCACCGGTGCCATATCGGATCGGCTGGCCACCGTTGCGGCAGACGTATTCCCATTCCGCCTCGGTGGGCAATCGATAAAATCCTTTGCCCGCCTGATTCAACCTGCGTATGAATTCCTCTATCTCCGAGAGCATGATGCTCTCCACGGGGTAATCATCGCCGTGGGCAAAGGCAGAAGGGTTGGCCCCCATGACCCGGTTCCACTGCCCTTGGGTAACCTCGTACTTGCCGATGTAGAAATCGTCCACACAGACCTCGTGCAGGGGGCGTTCGTTGTGGTCGCCTTCGCCAAACGAATCGCCCATCTCGTAACAGCCGCCCCTGACCGGAACAAACTCCATACCGGTGGAGGGCTCTACCCAGTTAGGCGCCGCGGCGGCACCCTCGGCCAGGGACGGCGGAGCACATGTGAAAGCACAGATCACGCCTGCGATTTTCAACATATGCCTGAGACGATGCATGGGGATCCTCTTCTTCAGTGATGGAACGTCGCGATGGCGTGATTTTCCCCGTGCAGCGGGTTCAGCCCCGTGCCGAAGCGGTCCTCACGTGACCGCTGCAATCCATTATCCAAGCGCGAGCCCCTCAAGATCGGTCACGACGTCCCGGACATGTTGCGCAACGACCTGGACCTGGAACGTTCAGTCGTTACCGCCTTGCGTGAAGCGATCGCCTATTGCGAATCGGTGAAGCATTTCGTCACCCGCCACATGCTCGAACACATGCTGGACGACACCGCGGATGACCACACCCACTGGCTCGAACAGCAGCTTGGACTCATCGACAAGGTCGGCCTGAAAAACTACCTGCAGTCGCAGATGAGCTGATCTTGCATCCAGAAAACCCCGTGAGGCTCAGTGGCTCGTGCCTTCCGAGAGGCGGGTCTTGTTCCACACGTTGTACTTGCCCGATGGCTTGACCATGGGAATCCGCTTCACCTCCTCCAGCGTGTTCCCATCGTAAACGACGATTGCGCCATCCATCTCCCAGATACTCAGCAGCGCATAACGCCCGTCGCGTGTGAATTCCACGTGAGAGGCGGTCTTTCCCGGCACAGGTTGAAGCGATTTCACCACCTCCAGAGACTCCTTGTCGATAACCTGCACCGTATCCCGCGCCTGGCCGAGCGATGAATCCACCCAGGCATAACGTGACTTCTCATGGCTGCGCATGAAAAAGCCGGGACCGAGTGTCGGCACACGCTTGATCGCCTTCCAGTCCTTCATGTCGATGACGGTCACAGCGCCTTCCTTGAGGTTAGGCGTTGCCATGACCCGACGCTCTCCCCGCATCCAGGTGATACCCGATGCCAGATGGGGCATGCCCGTCAGGGGCAGGCCCGCAATGCGCCGACCCGCGGTGAGATTCACCACCTGCGCCATGCCGTCGCGGGCCGCGCCAATGAGATGTTCATACGCCGGGTCCAGCACGAAGTCGTCCACATGCTGCTCCAGCTTGATGCGCCTGATAGGAAATGCCTGCCCGGCCGGCGAGACTGCGTGGCGAGAGCCAGTGCCATAGTCATACATCGGGCCGGTGTAAACCGGGAGCGCTGCTGCAGCCTGCGCGTAGTCCACTTCCCAGATCTCCGGAATGTCTTTCATGATAGCAAGGAAGCTTCCGCGGGGCGGGGCGGTATAGACCGCTGCGACCCGTGACGGGCGCCCTGCCTCGTCGCCCGCGGCGATCACTTTCAAGGGGCTGAGATCCCGTCCATCGAGTATCACCAGTGTGCCGGGCAGCGTGTTCGCCACCATCACGTAGCGCCCATCGGCGGAGACCGCCAGGTTTCGCGTATTGAGCCCGACCCGGATCTCCGCCACATAGGTCAGGTTGTAGATGTCGTACTTGCTTATCCAGCCGTCCCGCGAGGCCAGGTAGACGAAGCGCCCGTTGGCGGCATACTTTGGCCCACCGTGCAACGCGAAGTGGGTGGCAAAGCGGTGCACCGGCTCGAAGCGATCACCGTCAAGCACGGTGATGTGGTTGTCGCCGCTCTCCACCACCAGAAACAGGTTGAGCGGGTCGGCGGTGAAACGCGGCGTGTCCGCCAGGGTGACGTCCCGGGTGAACACCTTGTGGCTCGCAAGCATGTCGGGCTGTTCCCAACGGGGCGCTGCCGCAGGCGGTGTGGTCAGGTAGTCCGCCACGGCCGCGATCTGGCCGGGCGTCAGCCTGTCGCCGAACCCTGGCATCTGCGTGGCAGCCCGCCCTGCCTTGATGGTCGCAAGCAGCGCGGGCCGGCGCAGACGAGCCAGGCTATCGGGCAGCAGCGCGGGACCGGTCACACCGATGCGATCAGCGCCGTGGCACACGGCACAATGCTGCAGGTACAATGCGCGCGCCGCGCCATCCTCGGCCGCCCCCAGGGGGGGTGCGAGTAAAGCCAATGCCGTGATGAGCCACCGTTTCATGCGTCCGCTCCCGCGAGTGCGAGTTCGTTGCGGGCGATTTCCTCGTCTGAAAGGTAACAGCCGGGGTCCTCGGCCCAGTAATCTCCCGTGGTCTGATAAGCCCGCACACGGGTGTTGCCATTGCAGATGCCGAGATAGGCGCATGCGGCGCAGCGGCCACTGACGGGGCGCGGGCGAGAGCGCAGAGCACCCAGTAAGCCTTCGCTGCTATCCGACCAGATGGCCGAAAACGGCCGGTTGCGCACATTACCAAGGTTGTAGTGCCACCACATGGTGTCCGGATGCACGTTGCCCAGATTGTCGATGTTCGCAATGTTCACCCCGGAGCTATTGCCACCCCAGCGCTCCAGCCGCAGGCGCAAGGCCGCCGCGTGTTCCGGAAACCGCCTGCCGACCCAATGCAAGAGGAATACCCCATCGGCATCGTTGTTACCTGTAACGAACTCTTTTGGCGCTCCACGCCGTAAGTGCTGCAAGCAGGCATCGAACAGCATGTGCATGGCCGCCCGTGTGCGCTTGCGCATGACATCGCCACGATTCCTGTTGCCCCGTCCCGCATAGTTGAGATGGGAGTAGTAGAACTTCCCGATTCGTTCGTCATCGAGCAACTGGAGCATCAGGGGAAGTTCATGGATGTTGTCAGGCGTTGCCGTAAACCGCATGCCCACCTTGGTGCCACGGTCACGGCAACGGCGCAAGCCCGACAGCGCTGCATCGTATGAGCCCACACAACGGCGGAAACGATCATGGGTCTCGCGCGAGCCATCGATGCTGATGCCCACATAGTCGTAGCCCACGTCCGCAATCGTGTCTGCCATGGCATCATCGATGAGCGTTCCGTTGGAGGATAACCCCACATAGAACCCCAACGCCTTGGCATGGCGTGACAACTCGAAGATATCCTTGCGCAGCAAGGGTTCTCCGCCCGAAAGGATCAGCACTCGTACACCGTAGGCATACAGGTCGTCCATCACTTCGCGAACCTCACTGCCCGTCAGTTCGTTGGCAAAGTCCCTGTCGCCCGCGTTTGCATAGCAATGCTTGCAGGTGAGATTGCAGCGGCGCACCAGATTCCAGATGACCACCGGCCCCTGACCGACATTCACTGGCGGATGCGCCAGGCTGGGACCACCGGTGATAAGCTGCATGAAGCGTGTCATGCGAAACATGTGCTGCTCCTTTTCTTCATGACGAATGCCCGGCTGTGAAGCACTTCAGCCGCTGAAGCGCATCCCGGTCTTCTTCAAAATGCGCGTGCTATAGAGCACCTCGTGTTGCCGCACGTCGTCACCCAGCAGTCTTGCAATGCTCGCCACCTTGTTCTCCACCTCATAGCGGGTTCGCCCGTGCACCATTGCAAACAGGTTGTATGGCCACGCCGGCACATGGCGGGGACGTTGATAACAATGCGACACAAACTCCAGTGCCCCCACCCGCTGCCCCGCCGTCACGACCCGCTCATCCGGAATGTCCCACACGCTCATGCCATTGGCCATGTAGCCAAGCCGATAGTGGTTTGGTACCACACCGATCCGCCGCAGCATGCCCGTGGACTGCATGCGTGCCAGCCTCGCCATTACTTCTTCCGGCGTGATATCCAGTTGCTCAGCCACGGTGTGGAAGGGTTGCACCACCAGGGGCAACCCTTCCTGGGTCGCCTTCACGATGGCCCGATCAACGGCATCGAGCCCGGTTGTCGTGGTGTCATACGCTGAAGTGGAGACCGACATAGAACTCCTCCTGCTTTGGGAAGTCGTAGACGCGACACCCCGTTGCGTGCTCGATTTCCGTGATCACTTCACCGATGCGCTGTGTGCTTTCAGTGGCAATCACGAACCACATGTTGAGTGCATGGTCACGGGCATAGTTGTGCGCCACTTCGACAAAGGAATTGACCACCGCCGCCACCGCGTCGTAGCGTTCCGGCGGCGCCGACAAGGCGGCCAGGGTCAAGCCGCCTCCCAGATTCTGGGCATTGAACAGCGGTCCGAAGCGGGTCAACAGCCCCTGCGTGAGCAAGCCTCGCAAGCGCTCCACCACGTCCTGCTCCGTGATACCCAGAGCGGCCGCAACTCCCTCATATGGGTGCGAGCAGATCGGGATCCCACGTTGCAGTTCATTGACGATGATGCGATCCATCTCATCCACCACTCGCGATTGCCTCCCTGCTGGTCGGAGCCTGCGTGACGTAATGAGCGCCGCGCTGTTTGAACCGGCGTGTACTGAACAGAAGTGCACAAGGCAGGTTGCGCAACCCACACTCCTCCGCCAGGGTTTGCACATGTGCCTCTACGGCGGCCCGGCTACGGCCGTGTATCATGCAAAAGAGGTTGTAATTCCAGTGGGGCGGACTGCGCCGGCGGCGGTAGCAGAGGGTGACGCAGTCGTACCGACTGAGACGGGCACCCAGAACACTCACCAGGTGATCCGGGACGTCCCACACCACCATCCCATTGGCGCGGTAACCCAACTCCCTGTGGCGGACGACGATGCCGAGTCGTCCGATCGTCCCGTCCACCACCCATTCACCGATGCGCCTTAGCACCTGACTCTCCGGGAGATCGGCAAGCTGCGCGACGGTGGCGTAAGGCCGCGAAACCAGCGGCAATCCCGTTTGGATCATCGAAATCAGCCGCTGATCGCGTGGGTCACGAATGGATGTGGGGCAAGGCACCGGGCCGGCGCCCTGCACGACACGTGGGTCCCGTGGGGTACTCCCTTGCCCCTGATACAGGGAAAATCCGAGATCGATGTGATAAGACTCGAGCATGGGCAGGGAAATGACCGGAATCCCGGTGCATGTCTCGATGGCTTGGAGCACGCTGGCGAGATGGGTCTCATCCATTGCCGTAGCGACAAACCAGAGGTTGAACACGTGCTCGCGCTCGTAGTTATGGTTGACCTCCGTAAAACTGCTGACGACCGCCGCGACCTCGTCGATCCTGGCAGCGGGGACCGCCATGGCTGCGAGGGTGCTGCGACCGATCCGGTGTGGGCGAAACACCGGTCCCACACGGCTGATGATGCCCGCCTGCTTGAGGTTATCCAAGGCAGCGATAACCTTGCCTTCGGTACTCCCCAGGCGCTCCGCCACAGCGGCGAAGGGCCTTTCCACGACAGCCAGTCCACGCTGGTACTGCTCCAGCAAGGCCCCTTCCAGGACGCTCATCCTGGCATTGTTTGCTTCTCTCGCTTCCATCGCCACGTCCTCCCTCCATCTACCACGCATGCACGCGCGCTACAGGCCGATACGATGTGCCCGCGCCGTGAAGAAAATACCACTGGGACTCTGCGCCGGTACCTCCGCCAGTGACTCGAATGTGGCGGTGTCATATACCTTGACCTTGTGGTCTTCACGCAGGGAAACCCAGATGTGTTCCCCGCGCGGAGTGAACTCCATGTGCAGCACCACATTGCCCGGCTGAAGGTTATTGATGACCTGCATGGAGGTGACATCGATCACCTGCACCACGCTGTTCTTCGGAAATGCGAAGCTCACCCACACCTGGCGCCCATCCGGTCTCCCCATCACGAACACCGGTTGGCCCTGCACAGGAATACGGGCCGCCTCCTGCCAGGTCCTCCGATCCACGACAAGGACCTCATCGCGGCCGACAGCGGGCAGGAAGGCGTAATCACCGGCCATCGCCCAACCGCGCAAATGCGGCATCTTGTACACGGGAAGGGGCCTTTCACCACGGCCATAACCGGAAAGTATGCGGCGCGGACCTTCCTCCAGATTCCACAGATCCAGCATCGCGACGCCGTCCTCACCGAACAGTCCCGCCAGGTAATGGCGCCCGTCAGGTGTGATCAATGCGTCATAGGGCATCCGCCCCACGTTCTTGAAACGACGGATGGCCGGATGCCGCGGCTCACGCATGTCGGCGACCCAGATTTCTCCGGCATCGTAAAGTGAGAACACGAACCGTTCACCGGGTGCATCGACGAGGCCGACCACCTTTGACAGCCCGCCTTCGTATGTCGCCGGAATATCGGCCAGCAGGTTCAGGGTTTCGGTGTCGAAAACCTTGACGCCGCCTGGGGTGTAATTGGCCACGGCGAGCAAGCGACCGCTCTGCGAAATGGAGCCGCCGATACTGTTGCCCGCCTGCATGACTCGCGCGACTACACGCTTCTGCAACAGGTCGACCTTGGTGAGACCTCCGTCCCGCCCGAACACAAACGCGTATCGCTCATCCCGTGAAAACACCATGGATGCATGCGACAGGTCGCCCAAGCCGTCGATCACACCAAGACGGTCCTGCGTGGTGGAGTTCACAAGGGCCACGCTGCCCGTTGCTCGTTCCACCACGAGACCGAGATCACCGGTGCCCCGTATCTGTGCGCAGGCCACCAGCAGCAGTGAGATCATCAACGCCAACACTGAGGTGGCGCGCTTGCCTTGGGGCGGTCGACGCGGTCCACGCAGCGACCGTTTCCCTACTGCGCCGTGGTGCATGGTGCGGCGTTCAATCATGGAATACTCCTTTTCGCAGCGCCTGCACCAGCCAGGACACATCGGCATCGCTGAGGATGTCCCGCCACGGCGGCATCGGCACACCGGGCCGTCCGTAAAGGATGGTGTAACGCAGATAGTCGTCGGATTTGTCCGCCAGGGCTTCGGGTTTCAGTGACGGCCCAAGCCCCCCCTGAAGTGTCATGCCATGGCAAGAACCACAATCGTGCAGCAGGAGATTCTGCAACTCGGCGCTACGGTGGTTATCCGCGGCCACGCTGCCACTGCCGGCGAGCAACACGAGCACAATCACCCCCGTCCGATACATGTTTGCCTCCCTTCCAGGCCCCGGAGGCCACGCCCCCGGGGCCGTGTGCGTCAATACACGTCGTGTTGGGTGTTGTAGATATTGAACTTGCCTGTAGGCGTCACGAGACGCTTGTCCTTGATGACCTTCTTCAAGGTGAGCGTCTTGTCGTCCACGACTACGATGGCCGATTGCTGCTCCTTGCCGTTCCAGACCGAAAACCAGATTTCATCGCCGGCCGCGTTGTACTCCGGTTGCACCACACGCTTCGGTCCGTCACCCAGATTCGCCCATTCCGCGATCGGGAGCACCTTGAATCCCGCGTCCAGGTCCTTGATGTTGAATACCGCCACGGATTGACTGACGGCGGCATCGGGATGCAAGGCCGTGTCTACGTAGAGGTTGTTGGACTTGGGATGCGTCTTGATGAACAACGATCCACCACCCTGGCCCTTCAAGGTACGCACCACCTTCCACGCATGTTGCTTGTGCCCTTGTGGATCCGTACCGATGAGGGTGATCTTTTCGTCGCCCAGGTCGCTGGTCGCCCACACCGGTCCGTACTTTGGATCGATGAAGTTTGCCCCGCGCCCGGGGTGCGGAATTTCTCCCACGTCCACCAACGCAGCCAACTTCGATTCCTTGGAGTCGATAACGGCAATCTTGTTGGACTTGTTCGCGGCGGTGATGAAATAGCGGTGTGTGTGGTCCCAGCCCCCGTCGTGCAGGAAAGGCGCGGCTTCGATGCTGGTGGTCCGGAGATTTCTGATATCCGAGTAGTCGACCATCATCACCTTGCCGGTCTCTTTCACATTCACGATAAACTCGGGTTTCTCATGAGATGCGATGATGGCTGCCACGCGTGGCTCGGGGTGGAATTCCTGGGTGTCGACGGTCATACCGCGCGTACCGACGATTTTCAGCGGCTCCAGCGTGTCGCCTTCCATGATCACGAATTGTGGCGGCCAATAGCTACCTGCAATCGCGTACTTGTCTTCCCAGCCTTTGTACTTGGACGTCTCGACCGAACGTGCTTCCAGGCCGACCTTGATGGTTGCGACGTTGTCCGGATTCTTCATCCAGAGATCGATCAGGTTGATCTTGGCGTCACGGCCAATCACGTACAGGTAGCGCCCTGATGCGGAGACACGGGAGATGTGCACAGCATATCCGGTGTCGATCACCTTTATGATCTTCTTCGAATCGCCGTCAATCAGCGCGATCTTTCCGGCATCACGCAGAGTCACCGAGAAGATGTTGTCGAGGTTGTAGTTATTCAGTTTCTTCTTGGGGCGCTTTTCGGGCGGAACGAGCACCTTCCACGTGGCCTTCATTTCCTTCATCCCGTACTCGGGGGGTTGTGGTGGCTCGTGCTGGATATAACGTGCCATGAGGTCGACGTCCGCCTCGGATAATTGCCCGGACGTGCCCCAGTTCGGCATTCCGGCAGGTGACCCGTAATTGATGAAAACCTTCAAATAGTCCGAACCGTTGGGAAGCGTGACGTCAGGCGTCAGCGGCTTACCCGTGGCCCCCTTGCGCAACACGCCGTGACAGCCTGCACAACGTTCAAAGTAGATATTTTTCGCCCGCTCGAACTCTGCGGCGGTCATGGGTGGTGCCTGGCGCTTGGGGGCGATGGAATCCGGCGACACCGCGGAGGGCGCGCCTTCATACAGCTGTTCACTATCACTGGCATGTTTATCTTGGGCTAACACCGCGTTACCGAACATCAGGAACGTGGCAGCCGCAGTAATCGCGGCTCTTCCGAGCCGACAGTTTCTTTCCATGGAAATTCTCCCGTTGTTTATACGGTTATATTTTCTTGATGCACTGTCGATTTATTGGATCGTGCTCGGGAGCCGCCTTGACAATAATCAACTGCAACTCTAATACGCACTTTCCTTAGTACCGACAAGAGTTGGTGTAGATTCACTTTTAATGAGCAATACGGAATTGCCGTCACGTTACATCCGCGACGACCAAACGATTGAACTTCAAGTTATTCCACCGCTTAGACACATACCGCAGAAGGCATGCAACAAAACTGACATGCAGTGACATAGCCCCGTCATGACAGACATACCGAAGGGACGTCAGATGTTATTTAAAGAACAGATTGCGAATGTGAACCATGCCGCCGTAGGTCACGTTGCCGCGCTAGCCGCTACGTGACAGCGGTGCAGCACACTGCGTCACGTAGCTGCGCAACGTGACCTACGACGATCCAACACGGGGGCGAATGAAGGTGCAGAGAATGATTGGCAGCCATGCCGCCGTAGGTCACGTTGCCGCGCTAGCGGCTACGTGACAGCGGTGCAGAACACTGCGTCACGTAACTGCGCAACGTGACCTACGACGATCCAAACTACGTTAAGGCGCAGAGAGTGATTGGTAGATTCGTTCCTGCTTCCATGCACGAAAACCCACGCACGCCGGGCGCTACGGCCCCGCGCCACCTAACCAATCAACACCGTCGGGCAGCCCATGACGATCTTGCCGCCATGGCCGCAGGGATCCCCCATGCGGGCAGCCGGTTTGCCGCCAATGAGTACCGTAGGAGAACCGGAAGAAGCTTTGTCGGGAGGGCCGATGCACACCGCAGTATCGCCCATGCGGGCAGCAGGTCTGCCTCCGATCAAGACAGTCGGAGCACCGTTTGCCAGTGGGCCACCGACATGAGGGACTTTGCTGGTGACCTTGGGACACACGTGCATATCGCCCATGCGGGCGGCGGGCTTGCTCATGAGACTACTCCTTGTCATCTATGGGAACCGATTGTAGCGGGATAACGACATCGATGGCCATATCGAGAGAAACATGCAGGTAACACCCGCCCCGACGGGTAGTCATCGCACGGCCCGTCACGGTAGTGCCCTGTTGGCCTGGTCGAGGCACTCGCGTCCGGTCGTGCAGGATGACAGGAAGCAACATCAACCATCGTCCTTGTTGTCCGGCCACACCTCGCAGGCGATTCCGCGCAGGGCATTGGAGCCGCTGACGGGATCGAAATGCCCGGCGCTCAGCGCGGCGTTATAGCTATGGTTGTCCATCCCGTCCAACGGATAGCCGGGCAGGTTCAACTGGGGGCACGCTTCCCACCAGCCATATTGGGCGCACACCACATCGGCGCGCATGGCGGCGTCGAGACGCGCCCTGGCACGTAACCGCGCGACCGGGGTCTGTACCACCACCCAACCGCCGGCTGCGATGCCGCGGGCCGCAGCGGTGTCAGGGTGCATGAGCACCAGCGGTTCCGGCATCCGGCGCCGCAAGGAAGGCAGGCCACGGTGTTGGCTGTGGCAGAACTGCGGCCACTTCGCGGAGGTTAGCGTCAAGGGTCGTCCGGGAGACGAAGATGGCGGCGGTGTACAGCGGGGCAATGGGTCAATGCCGGCCTGGAACAGGACCTCGGAATAGATCTCGATGCGCCGGCTCGGCGTAGCGAAACCCTGCTCCTGGTATTTGCGATAGCGGGTCGGCCCGGCGGCCGGGATTCCGCCCGGGCTGGCGCGCAGCGCGGCGGGTTCAAGGCCGGTGGGCGCGAGCACATGACGCAAAGCGGCCTCCATGTCGCCACCGAAGAAATGCCCGCCGAGACCAAGCCGCCGCGCGAGTTCGAAGACAATCCAGGTGTCGGAGCGTGATTCACCCCGCGGCTGCACCACCGCCGGTCGCCACTGCAAGAGCGCTTCTCCCGCTTCGCCGAGCTGGAAGCCGCCAAGGAGGCCCGGCCGTTCCCAAGGTGAGGCCACGGGCAACAGGTAATCGGCCTCACGCGCTGTGGGCGTGATGAACATGTCCGCATGCACGAACAGGTCGAGCCCGGCCAGCATCTCGCCCATGCCGTCGGCATGCGGTTTGGAAAGCAAAAAATTGGTGCCGAAATTCACCAGGCCACGTACTGGGTAAGGCCGGCCAGTCGTCGCCGCGCGAAACAGGTCGAGGGTGGTGATCCAACCTCTTGCGGGCGGCCCCACCGGGCGCACATCCCTCCCCAGAGTCTTGGGGCGCTGCGCAGGCGCGAGCAGTTCCGCACCGGAGATGTCGTTCAATGAGGGTCTGGCAAAAAAGACGTTGCCACCCGGGCTGTCCAATGAGCCCGTCAGCGCATACAGGAGCCCGATGGCACGCCCGATTTGGGTCGCATCGGCCTGTTGAGAGACGCCGGTCCAGTGAAAGTAAGTTACCGGGCGATGCGCGTGCAGCAGACGGGCGGTCTCGACCACCTGCCCCGCGGGAACGCCGCTCTCCGATGCCACCCGCTCCGGCGGGTAAGCGGCACACAGCTCGGCGAACAGCGCGAAAACCGGCTGGCAGGTGATCCGCCCATGTGGGGTTTCAATGCGGAAACGGCCGAAAAGTGCCGGGCGCTCCACGGCCGAGGTGAAGCCGCCCCGCGCAGGGTCGTAGCAGACCGGCCGTTCCGCCGCCTCATCCCATACCACGCGCTGGGTCGGTGAGCCGTCGGGTGCGAGGTCGGCAGCGTTCAACAGCCGCCCATCCTCGCGCACCAGAAACGGCGCGTTGGTCCAATCGCGGATGAATGCCTCATCGTACCAGCCACGGGTGATCATCACGCCGGCAAGCCCCAGCGCGAGAATACCGTCAGCACCGGGCCGCACGGGCAGCCACTGATCGGCGTGCGCCGCCAGACCGGCACGGCGCGGATCCACCACCACCAGGCGTGCGCCCCGCCGTTTTGCCTGCAATGCGGCGTGGGCATACGCCGGCCAGGTCACCGCAGGGTTGAAGCCCCAAAAAAGGATGCAGCTGCTGCGCTCGAAATCGGGTGTGCCGATGCCGGAACCAAAGGTGTAGGTGGTGGCAAAATCCTTGTGCCAGTTGCAGTTCTCAGTCGCGAACATTACGTTCGGGCTGCCGTAGGCACGCGCCAGTCGATGGATCCACCCGAATGCATCGGCAATGGCCGTCCCACTTGGCGTGGTCACGCCGAAGGCGACCGATTCAGGGCCGGTGGCCGTGCTCATGGTACGCAAGCGCTCGGCAATCCCGTCGAGCGCCTCGTCCCATGAAACCGGTTCCCAACCTGGGTCCGGCTCGCCCTTGGGACGGGTACGCCGCAGCGGAGTGAGCAACCGCGCTGGGCTGTAGACCAGCTCCGGTGCCGCCCTCCCCTTCACACACAGTGCATTACCGGTCGGGTGCTCCGGATCGGGTTCGACCGCTACCAGGCGCCCGTCCTCTACCACGGAGAGGCTACCGCACCGCGAAATGCACAGCGGGCAGTAGCCGCGAATTCTTTGCGCGCCCAATGCGTATTTCCCCCGTCCCAGCGAGACGCTTCATGGTAGTGGTACAGCGTTGGACCGCCCATCCCTCGAAAGCGTTACCCCGTCCGAGGTACAGGATTGACGGAAAGACAGGACAGATTCTCAGGAATTTCCACCGACGCCAAAGTTGGCGGACGACAAGAGAACGGTCATGGCCACGTCCAGTCGCCGCGTGACGTCGCCTTGGCCTGCTCCCATCTCCCCTGTTAGGCCGTCGCTATGGCTGCAACGTGCGTGGTATTGGCTGCGGTGGGAGCGGGATTTCGTGGGGCCCCCTCGGGCACGGATTCTCTATTGGGCGGAATACCCGGGGCGGTTCGAACCGCGCTTTCGGCTTGCGGCGTGTAGTGGATCAGGAAGTCGCCCTTGGACTTGCCGGTAGCGAAGGCGCTGCGGTAACCGAGGAACTCGATTATTGGTCGGGTAGCTTGCCGTGCCGCCTCGTTGCTCCAGCCCTCGTACTCGATGCGATAGATTGCCGAGTAGATCTCCGCACGGCCGGTGCCATGATGGCAATGGATCAGCACTGGGTAAGCCTCATCCTGGTCCAACACCTCGAAGAAGCGCGCCAGGGTCTCTGCACTCGGCAGCTGACGCGAGGGGATGTTCACGTGGCGCACGCCGGCAAGCCTCGCGACCGCCTCGGCCTCCGCCTCGATCTCGCGCTGGTTTTCCGGATGCAATGCATCACGGACACCACCGGGATCACGCAGATCAATGACGGTACGGATGCCGTGACGTTCGATGTAGTCACCAATGCGGTGTGGTGGTATCGCGGCCGACTTGAACACCCGTCCTGCACTGATGGTCTCGAACCGATAATTTACGTGGACAAACCACACATAGGCCCCGACCGTGGCCACAAAGACCAGCACCAGGGCACCAAGCAAGCGTCGTTTCATGGTTTCCTGTCAAAAAGGGATAAGCCGTCGTAACCTGGCCAAAGCCATCGTTCCAAACCCGCCAAACGGGTCGCATGGCGAAAAAAGACCACGCACCGTATCAAACATGCTACAGCAGATGCAGACATGAGCATTACCTGAGCGCGCAGACGACAATGGCAAGAGCAGGAATGCACCTGGGTTCCCCTCGGTAGCTCACCACGTCAGCATGACGCCTATGATCAGTGCGTTGGCAAGGTCAACGAGGAAACCGCACACCAGTGGCACCACGATGAATGCATGATGAGCGGCGCCGAAGCGCTGGGTCACCGCGCTCATGTTGACCACCGCAGTCGCCGTCGAACCCAGCGAGATGCCGCTGAAGCCTGCCGAAACCACAGCCGCTTCGTAATCGCCGCCCATACCGCGGAAGACCACGAAGGCCGCGAAGGCGATCGCAAGGAGGATCTGCACCACCAGGACGGCGATCACGAAGGTAAAAACCCCTTCCAATGACCACAGCTGCATGCCCATGAGCGCCATGGTGAGGAACAGGCCGAGAGTGATATCCGAGATCAGCGCCAAGCCTTTGAGTGTGCCCGGCCAGGCCTCGATGACATCACGCCCGGTCACAAGGGGCAGATTGCGGATCACGATGCCGGCCATCAGGCAACTGACGAAGGTGGGGATGGTAAGCGGCGCATTCTTCAAGAGCTCATCCAGGGCCAGGCCGAGGATCAGCGTGCAGTTGAGCAGGAACAAGGCGCGCAGGACGTAGAAATAATTGAAGCGTGTGGAACGCTCGTCCATGGTGCCGACGGCCAGGCGAAAGTCGCCGGACGGGGCGATCCGATGGCGCCGCATCAGCCATGCTGCCGTCGGTCCGCCGATTATGCAGGCTGCGAACAAGCCGACGGTATTGGCAGCAATGCCCAACTCCGAGGCGTTGAGCACGTTGTATTGTTCGACGAAAATGGGCGACCACGCCATGGTGGTACCGATGCCACCCGTAAGCGATACCGAGCCCACCAGCAATCCGGTTTTCGGGTCCATGCCAAACGCATCCGCCACGGCCATTCCCGTCAGGTTCTGGAGCACGATAAAGCCAGTGGCGAGAAGCCCCAGGACGATCAACAGACGCCCGCCTTTGAGCAAGGTGCGTACCTCAGCCCTCAAGCCAATGGCTGCAAAAAAGTACAGCAGCAACGTATCCCGGGAATCGAGCGAGAACTCCACGCGCAGATCGAACGCATAGTAGGCAACCGCCACGACCACTGCACACAAGGCGCCTCCCAACAACGGCTCGGGAATCGAGTAGCGGCGGAACACCTCATAGCGCTGCGCAAGGAATTTTCCCATGAGCAGCAGCATAATCGCGATGGTGGAGGACCAGAGGGCGTCAACTTGAAAGGTTAGCAAGGCTCTTTCCCGTCAGCGGTGCCCCACTTTGGGGCTCCATCAAAAAACCTGCTATTCTGCCAGCTTGCACGTGGAATAGAACCCCACGGTTTTTTGGCTTCCCACAGCCGTTCATTCCCCCCGCGCTCACGAGACGATGGCCAATGAGCGCAGCCACAATTGCGTCGGCAAATTCCGAAGCCTTTGAGCCATGACACCCTGCGCTTCCCCGCGGGGAGAAGGTCTGGGGAAACCGACGAAGCTAATGTACGGATCGAAACAACACTGCGATGCGTGTATTGACAGTCACGCGCTTGGTGGGAAGCTGCACCGAATCATCGGTGCATGAAGGCGGATAGATCGACGGAAATTCTATTTGAGCGTTGAGCACCGACGACATCGTTAGCGCTAGGTTGAGAGTTGGAGGGCCTCGCCCTCATAACGCGCAATGTCAAAAATAACCTTCCAGAAAGTGACGTTTATCAACTGGACGACAACTGAAAAAATGGTAGGAACAGTTCTTTCCAGCGACTCTCCATTCTGATAGCGTGAGCTCAGGAAGAACGCCGAAGGCTTGGATATACAGGTCATCGACGTTCAGGAGACATGCCCCGCATGTCGTGAGTATGCACCGCTCCAGGCTTCAACGACTGACCGGTGGTGTACCTGCAGGAAAGGAGTTATCGCCATGAACAAGAACACTCAAGCTCGCCTTCTCGGTGCAATAGTACTGGCTGGCCTGGTGCCTGCTGGGGCGGCGCTTGCGGCGGACGCGTCGACCACCTTCAACGTCACGGCCACGGTCAACGAAACCTGTATCGTGTCGGCCACGGATCTCACGTTCGGTGTCTACGACCCCAACGCCGCCTCTCTCGACGGGGCATCCACCATCACCGCGACCTGTACTGACGGTGCGGACTACAGCATCGCGCTCGACGACGGCGATGGGACTCCCACGGTGTTCGGAACCCGCGCCATGACGGCAAACGGTGTGTCCCTCGATTACGAACTCTATTCCGATTCGAGTCGCACCGTCGTCTGGAACGCGGCCGCTCCCGTCGCGAAAGCGGGTGCCAACCCCGGCGCAAACGTCCACACCGTCTACGGCCAGATCCCGACCGGCCAGTTCGTGGCCCCGGGTAACTACTCCGACATCATCGACGTAACGCTTACGTACTAAGGAGCAACGGCCATGGCGTCTTGGAGCAAGGGGTGGCGGTATGCCATCGTCACCCTTGCCGCTCTCATGCCGTTCGCTGCAGGTGCGGCGAGCATCGCCATCAACCCGATCTCGGTGCGGCTCGACAGCGAGCGGGCGATCACCACCCTCCAGGTCCGCAACCACGGTAACGAGGCAGTGGTGATGCAGGTCGCCGTGAACGATTGGCGCATCGAGAAGAACGAGGAACGCTATACCCCGACTGACGCCCTCATCGTCACGCCCCCCATCTTTACCATCCCCCCCGGCGAGGAGCAGGTGGTCCGCGTCGGCCTGCGCGAACCTACCCCCGCGACCAGCGAGCGCGCCTTCCGCGTCTTCCTGGAACAGGTTCCAAGTGGCGACACGCGCAAGGGGGGCAGCCACGTGCGGATCAATCTGCGCTTCGGCATCCCCGTCTTCGTGGCGCCGAGGGGCGGGGCCGCGCCAAAGGTCCAGTGGCGGGCGCGGCGGCTGAAGGACGGACGGCTTCAAGTGACCGGGAGCAACCAGGGCAACGCCCATCTCCGCGTCTCGCGGCTCGCCCTCCTGGACGCCAACGGCAAATCGCTGGTCGAAACGGAGGGTTTGACCTACCTGCTGGCCCACACGGCGCGTGACTGGACCTTCCCGCCGCCACCGCCGGGCCGCACGTCCTACCGCATCAAGGCGTGGACCCAGACCGGCGAGATCGAAGCCGAGCTGAAGCCAGGTGAACCATGACCGCCGCCACCCCCGTTCCCTGCTCCTGCTGACGGCGCTCCTGGGAAGCGGATCGCTGCACGCCGTGGAGGATTCCCCCTCTGCCCCGTTTTCGTGCCAGGAGGGCAACACCCCGGCCGGTTACCAGGAGCGTCTGCTGGACGCCCGCGTCAACGGCGGAGGGACCAAACCGGCTGCCCTGGTGTTGCAGGGGCGGAACGGCGCCTTGCTCGCAACCCGTCAGACCCTGGAGTCCTGGGGCCTGAACCCTCCCCAGGATCAGGGCATCTGCCATCGCGGGCAAACCTTCCTGGCACTCGACCTCCTCGGCCTGCCCTACTCCATCGACGGGGCCCGCCAGACCGTGGTGATCGAGGGGACGTGCAAGGAGTGCTTCCCGGGGACCGTGATTGCGTTGCGGGAACAGAAGCTCGTCTCGCCCCAGGCCGGCGCCGCCGGGGCCTTCCTCAACTACGATGCGCTCTACGAATCCACCGAGCAGAACGAAACCACGTCGGGCACCTTCGAGATCGGATTCTTCAACGGTTGGGGGGTGGGTACCACCACTTTTCTCACCGAGCGGGTGAATGCGGAAGAACGCTCCGTACGGCTCAATACCACGTGGCGCCGCGATCGGCCCGAGGCAATGCGTTCACTGCTGTTGGGCGACACCGTGTCACGGACGGGGAGCTGGGGCCGCGCCGTGCAGTTCGGCGGCATCCAGTGGGGCAGCAATTTCGCCACCCAGCCTGACTTCATCACCTTTCCCCTGGCTCGCATCGAAGGCGAGGCGGCTGCCCCTTCATCCCTCGAACTCTACGCCAACAACCTGCGCCTCGCCCAGCGGCAGATCGAACCCGGTCCCTTTACCCTGAACGAGATCCCCGTGGTGACCGGCGCCAACGAGATCCAGTTAGTGGTGCAGGATGTGCTCGGGCGTGAACAGGTAGTCAGCCATTCGTTCTACACGGATCACGCCCTGCTGCGGAAAGGGCTGCACGATTACACCTACGAGGCCGGCGCCATCCGCGAAAACTACACCCTGACCAGCGACGATTACGGCCGTGCCTTCGTCGCCGGCACGCACCGGCTCGGGCTCAGTGACCGCCTCACCGGCGAACTGCGCGCGGAGATCCTCGCCGACCAGCAGACCGCGGGCGTCAGCGGCGTCTTTCTCACCACCCCCTGGCTCGGCGTGCTCAACGCCTCCTTCGTCGCCAGCCGCAGCGAAGGGAAGGAAGGAAACCTGGCCGGACTCGGTATCGACCGCCACGGCCGACGCTGGAGCTACGGCCTCCAGGCATCATGGGCCAGCGAGGGCTTCCGGCAACTCGGCACGGCCGTGGACGAAATCCCACCCGAGCGCACCGTCTTTGCACGACTGGGCACGCGGCTGTGGAACAGCAGTTCTTTGGCTGCCAATTACCTGGAACTGGACGAGCGTGACGGCTCCGACAGCCGGTTCGTGGGTGCCAGTTTCTCCACCCGCTTCTTCCTTGATCTGTCGATGCACCTCCTCGTCTCCCACGACCTGGAGCGGGAGGAAACCTTCGCCGGTGTCTCGCTGACCACCGCCCTGGGCTCAAGGAGCAGCGCCAGCCTGAGCCACATGACCGATGCCATCGGGTCGGGCACCCAATTTCAGTGGCAGCGCAACCTGCCGCGCGGCCCCGGGTTCGGCTATCGCGTGCTGGCGGAGGAGCGCGACAAGGGCACCGGGCGAGCCCAGGCGCAGGTGATGGCCAACGCCGACTTCGGGGTCTACTCGGCAGAGGTGGCACGCTTCGGCGACGAGAACGCTTACAGGCTCACGGCGAGCGGCGGCGCCACCCTTCTTGGTGACGGTCTCTTCTTCTCCCGACGGGTGCACGACAGCTTTGGCGTCGTCCAGGTGGGCGACTATCCCGACGTGCGCGTCTATCACGAGAACCAGGAGATCGGCCGTACCAACGCCAAAGGATCCCTCTTCATACCTGACATGCGGGCCTTCGAACGGAATAACATACGTGTGGAGCAGTCCGACCTGCCTCTCGACGTGAGCTTCGATCGCCTGAGCGCCGTCGCCATCCCGGGCTTCCGCCAGGGGGCGCTGGTGAACTTCCAGGTGGAAACCGCCAACGGGGTATTGCTGACCCTGTGGCAGGACAATGGCGAGTTCGTCCCCCTCGGTGCGCAGGTCATCCTGCACGGCTCCGCGGAACGCTTCCTGGTGGCGCGGCGAGGCGAGGTCTGGGTCACCGGAATGAAGGATGTACATCGACTGGAGGCACGATGGGAGGGACATCACTGCGTCTTCGAGGCGGCCCTGCCCCGCCACGCCGGGCCGTTGCCGAAGGTGGGTCCGGTCATCTGCCGCGAGGTCTATGCTCAATGAAACATCGTTGGTGGTTTGTCTGCCTGTGGCTCTTGTGGGGGAGCCCTGCCCACGCCGAGATCACATGCGAGGTCTCGGCCTCCTCCACCGCCTTCGGCAACTACAATCCCGCCGCGACCCAGGACGTGCAGGTCACGGGCAGCATCAACGTCTCCTGCACCCGTTCGGGCCTGCTCGACCTGAGACCTAGCATCAGTTACACCATCGCGTTATCCGCCGGTCAGAGCAATAACTACACGGTGCGGTACATGAGCTACCTCTCCAGCCACCTCAACTACGACCTCTATCGAAACAGCGCACGTACCCTCATCTGGGGAAACGGCACCGGCGGCTCCTCGACCCAACCCGGCACCATCGATTTTCCGCTGCTTGGATTGATTTTCGTGACGCGGGACCAGAACCATACCGTCTACGGCACACTCTTCAAGAACCAGTACGTGCGGCCCGGCGCCTACACCGATAGCATCACCGTGACGGTAACCTACTGATACCGGTGCATGCCCAGAGGCAGAAAGGTGCACACCGCACGGACTCGATCAGTCGGCCCCTGACCAGGGAGCTGACTCGTCATGGTTGCCCCCTGTTCGCGAGCGCATGCCAACGCCTGCAACAGCCTGAACCAGACGTCGCCGCCCCGTTCGGCACCTGCCGAGGGGCCGGTCACCGAGACCACTTCCCGCGGCTCGCTACAGTAAAGCTGCAAGGTCAAATGCCGTCCGGGGACAAAGGGGGACAAAGTGGACAAATTAATTTTTCAGCACACACCGGCCTTCCCTGTGATGGGGGTATTCCGGCAAAACCACTCGCCCAGTCCTTGGCATATTCCCGATTCCCTCCGAAAGAACTACCTCCAGGTTAGAGGGTGTACAAATAACTGTGTAACTGGTCCTCTATGACTAACAAGAAGAAGGAAAACCAGTGACCAGACCCAAGACCACCACCGACGCCCTGCTCGATGAGCTCCTGAAGGACTGCAAGAGCCCCCAAGACATTCTGGGCGAGCACGGATTGCTGAAGCAACTGACCAAACGGATGGTCGAGCGGGCGCTTGAAGCCGAGATGACCGAACATCTGGGGTACGAGCCCCATGATCCTGCCCCGCCTGCCCGGACACCCGGTTAAGAGAACAAACTCTTGACCAGTGGTGGGTAAGTGAAAGCGAAACAGGCAGTGAAGAAGACTCGGAATCGGTACAGCGCGGAGTTCAAGAAGCAGGCGCTGGACCGAGCGGAAAAAGATGGTGTGGCGGCA
>Ga0172382_10000798_pt1 | contig 58223 bp, 79 predicted proteins | sample Leawel138RmetaG_FD_122245 | JGI IMG/M metagenome (GOLD analysis project Ga0172382, IMG submission 122245) | Leachate microbial communities from a municipal landfill in Southern Ontario, Canada - Leachate well 138R metaG | ecosystem: Engineered > Solid waste > Landfill > Unclassified | place...
AGGGTCAGGGGTCAACGGCGACCTCTGGCTTCTTGGTGTGTAGGGGACGGAGGGACGGGAGCTAAGAGACGGACGGGAAGCCTCTCTAGACTGGGGGACCGTAGGGCTGGACGGGACGGGAATCTAATTAGAGGTCGACGAGTGAGGTCGACGCGATGATTGCGTGATCAGGGATGCCGTAGGGAAGGCTCAGAGACGCCTAGAAATTGCCAAGACTTTGAGTGTGATAAATGACTCGTACCCGTAAAACAAGAAAGCTCGTTTGTTTCTCATTTATTGGAACGGGAGCAACGGGAGTATACGGGAGTCTACGGGATGTGGCGAGATGCTGGGGGCTTACGGAAGAACGGGACGTTAGTGGCGCTCGCAGGAGGGACGGGAAGGAACGGCTGGACGGGACGGCCCTGGAGATTCCGTAACATCATATTCCCGGGAGTTGACCCGGTTATGGGGGTGTTATATGATAGTTATATCGATCAAATGATCGAGACGCTGGGAAGACAGGAGCAAGGGAAATGATGATCAACGAGAACACGGTAATCCACGCCAAGGAGGCGTTGGAAAACCTGGAAGAGACGCAGATTCACGGTTGCGAGGATTGCGACAAGTTTTTCGAGAATCGGTTTGACGCAGACCGGACGAATCACGGACTCGTGATCGATGTTGAAAAGGGTATCTGGAGCATCGCGGTTGGATGCGAGGGGTATTTCCAGGGTCGGAGGAGCTGAGATGAAGAAAACGCTGGTGGGTCTGGCAATGATTGGAGCAGTCGCGCTCGGAGCGGCAGGATGGCATGCGGGGGGTGTGGAGAATGATGAATGGTATGGATTGGAGCCTTGCGTTACAGAAGACTCGGACAACTGCTACTGGGATGCTGAGTTGAGAGGCAATGGCAAGGGTTGGAGTTTCTATGTGATCGATGGTCAGATCACGTATGTCGATCACGATGGGTATGAGATAGAGGCCGATTGGTGGGATGAGATCGAGGGTTGAGGGGGAGATTCCCCAACTCTATTCGGGGCCGGGCCCCACACTACAGGCTGAAAGGAGCCGAACGAATGACTACTGAAACATACACCCACGAACAAATCAACAACTGGAGCGACCATTCCTTCTTTGGCAAGGAACGCAACCTCTGCGACCAACTCGACAGCAACATCATCGACTGGGCAATGGAACGCGACGATGCCGGTGCCGACATGACCGAAGTTGCCTTTGACCTCTATTCGCTTCTGATGATGCACCGAGGGGTTCTCGAGGGAGCTACCGAACGCGCTGATCGCTCGCCCTCCTACATCTCCCGACTTCGCGATGAACTCCGGGAGGACGCCAATGACGAATCCGGGGTTGGCTTCCGATACCGACTCGAGCAACGCATCTACAAGCGACGAGAGCTTCTCGGCTTGATCCGCAACTAACTATGAGGCCCGTCTTACGACGGGCTTCATGGCGTTTGGCAAAGAGGAACGGGATGTACGGGACGGCTCTCTAGTTGACCGAGGATCGGGCTTCAGGCTGGGTGTGGGACTCAGTTGGGGCCAGAGGGAGGGCTTGAGGGAGCGCTCGAAGTTTTCGAGAGTTTTGGAGACGTTGTAGGAGTCATAAAACAAGTCAGTTCTTTTTCTCCCTATTTATTCCCGTCCATGGTTTCTCGTGGCTCTCTAAGCTTCCTTACCAAACACGTGGACGGACGGGACGGACGGGAAGCTTTTCTATAGTTGGACGGGACGGACGGGACGGATCCTAAGGAACGGACGGAACGGACGGACGGGACTATGGTAAGATTCCAGAGCTTCCGTTAAACAGCCGAAGGCTTTAGTTTCCGTCGCCCGATATGCGCTGATTGATCGATGGGGGAATGATCCCTAAGGCGGCTGGAATGATCCCAGGAATTGCCAGAATGCCCTGATGGGTCGATATGCATGATCAATTCTCGGCATTCCCAGGGAGCGATCCAAAGTTCCATCCATTCCCTCCTTAGAAAGTAAGAGGATAGCAAGAAGAAAGTCAGAAGAAAGCAAGAGGATAGCAAGAAGAAAGTGGGGGAACGGGAACAAAGCTAACTTCCGTTCCGGCCACTCCGTCCGTTCCGTGGTCAAAAAACAAGCCCGTTCTCCGCGCTCCTATTTATTCTATTCATGCCTGCATCGGCATATTTCGAATTTTTATTCGATCGAACAAATGTTCGAATTTCGACGGATCATATACGATCTGATTCGAATATATGTTCGAAACAAATGTTCGAATTTCGAACATTCGAAAATCGGAATATTTCGAATCTATATACTACGAATTCGAATTAGGGGATATAAACCGAATTAGCCTATTCCAATTCCCAATTGAATTAGGGGATATTCGAATTAGACGATAGCTAATTCCCCATTGATAGGGGATATTCGAATTAGCCTATATTCAATTCCCAATTGGTGCGCGCGGCATGAAATAGGGGATATAGACTAATCGAAATAGCCTATATCCCCTATACATTACCGAATTAGAATTCGGTAGTGTTCCCCGCATTGAATGCGTTGATCATGTCCTTCAGCGACTCGATGGACGATTCACGAATTACCCAACGCGATCCCCGACCGGGCTGATTTTCAATTGGCACATTCTTTCGCAACACTTTACGAATCGTGCGAGGGGAAACATCGATCAATTCACTAATTTCATTGATCGAATAACGCTTTTCAGCCTTAGACATTCAATTCACAACCTCTCAAAAATGAAAATGAAATGCGCGATTTGCGCGCGACAAATAATGCGAAAATCTTTCGCTTTTTCCTCCTTTCGAACTGAATCCAGTTTAGCATGAATCGATTATAAATCAAATCAAATCGGCCAATTTGATTACAAATATTTCGATTCAAATTTGTATGAACCCCCCCTTGCAAAAAATTGAAATATGTGGTATGGCCTTATTGAGACCATAGTACGTGCGGACTGTGCTCTCTCTCCCAAAGTCCCTACCACGTGTGCCTCACGGATCGTATGCGTAAGCCCCAGACAGCCACCCGTTGACACCAGCTCACATGGTTGATAGCATTGACCCATGATCAAATCAAGCCCTAGCTCAAGCTACCCATCGCCCCCGCCAGAACAGCCGCCCAGCCTGGACCCCTTCCCAGAGTCCGAGCCTCTCCCGCCCTTTCCCTACCCCGAGCCTTTCCTCGAACTAACGCTCGTCGAGCTGCCGCATTACGCAGACCTAGACCCAGCTCCCACACCGGACAACCCGACCCCCCAACCTACTAAATGCTTCGTGGTCGAAAGCTCCTGGCAGAACCTCTCTTCCGACACCCGCTCATCGACCCCGATCTTCCACCACCTGGCCAGCTCCTATAACTGGAAGCCCACCGATTACGTCCGAGTACCTATCACAGACCCTGCTGAACTTCAGCGATATCGAGAGTTGCTAGAGCTATGATAACAAACACCCCGCCCGACCTTCCGCCCGACCTTCCGCCCCTCCCCTGGATGGGCTATCAGAGCCCTAATGTTGCTCCTGCTCCCACGATGACTACTGGTCCCAATTCTACCCAGTCGATGGTTTCGGAACTTACTCTTCATTACTCCCCTAGCGGCTCACTCATACTACCCCCAGTACCGGATGGGGTGAAGAGGATGTTCCGGGTCAAGCGGCACTATGGCGGGGCTCGGTGGCACACGCTGATTGGTGTGGGATACGTGAACTTGGTGAGGGACACTTATACGACGTACATTAAGCGGGTTACGGCGCTGTGCGGGTACACTTATAGCTCGAATCAGTTCTGGGTCCATGAGAACTTGATCTGGCGAGATGAAGTGAAGACGGCGAATATTAGGTGTGAGCGATGCGACTCGCTGTTGACGAGCTAGAGCCGGGCATGAGGATCAAACACCCTTATTTGGGGTATGCTATAGTAAAGGGTAAGGAGCCGATCTTCGGGATGGTGAGACTGTTCACGAGCATCGGCGTATTCGACACTTATGGGAGCATGGAATGGGACTTAGCTTGAAAGACGCTGAGGGGTTTAATGCCCGGGAGCGGACGCTTGCTTCGCTGCTGGCAATATCATACGAAGGCCAGCCAGGCGTGGTGGCTAATAAGTATGACCTGGAGGCTGCTAGGCGGCTGCTGAAGAACCCAGCATTATATAAGCTTGCGGGTATTGCCGGCGAAAATGAGGGCATGGTAGAGTAGATGTATCTTGACCGACTGTTGGGCTGGGTGTTGTATATGGCGGGGTTCTACCTGGTTAACATACTGATACTCTGGCTGATAATGAAAATGTTTGGACTGCTATGAGCGAGATCGAGGAGATGACCCGTAAGTTACCCGTGGTAAGGAGGGATGATGATACCCTATACATCGCCGATTCTGTTATGGGCGTTACTGGGGAGTTCACGAAGCGGGTTGAGCGGAAGATTACTGTCGAGGGGGTGTACGAGCGGGTAGTCTATGAGACCGAGTGGCAGGAGCTGGAACGGACCGCTTGTTTCTGTTGCACGTGCTTTGGTAGCACAGATGGCTTTAACAACACGGACCCGTACTGCCGGAATCATGGATGGGCGGGAGAGAGACCTTGTGAGAAGCACGGAACAAAAGGGGCAGCAAGGGACGATGGTGAGATGCCGTTGTCTGTACAGCAGTATCGCGCCCAATCTAAAGGAGAGATGCGTGATTAAACATCGTTGGCGGAGTGACGTAACAGTAGAGCTACTCCACACGAACCAAGCGAGTGATGCTCAGGTAGCTATGGCTGCTCGGGTGAGTACCCAGGGTGGCGGGTCTCGGTATGACACGAGTGAGGTACGGGGGCTCATTAATTATTTGATGGCCAACCGGCATGGCTCCCCGTTTGAGCACAGTGTCTTTACCTTCTACATTGAAGCACCCATCTTCGTGTGGAGGGAGTTTATGCGCCATAGGATTGCGAGCTACAACGAGGAGAGTGGCCGATACAAGCAGCTTGAGCCTACTTTCTACATACCGAGTAGGGATCGGAATATTATCCAGGAGGGTAAGGCTGGTCACTATAACTTCAAGGCTGGTACCACTGACCAGCACGAGGACATTGAGCGGATTCAGAAGAACTCTAACATGCTCGCGTATGATGGGTATATGTTCTTGCTGAAGCAGGGCGTGGCTCGCGAGGTCGCGCGTATGCATCTGCCGCTGAACATTTACAGCTCTGCTTATGTGACGTTGAACGCGCGGGCGCTGATGAACTTCCTGAGCTTGCGGGTCAAGGCTACTAGGGACGAGGGGGCTTGGTTTGAATCTTACCCTCAGCGCGAGATTGAGATGGTAGCTGAGAAGATGGAGCATATGTTCTCGCTGCAGATGCCGCTTACTCATGGGGCATTTATTACCAAGGGTCGAGTCGCCCCGTGACGTACGTCAAAATTGGGACTCTGAACTGTTGACATAGGTACCACAGATCGATATAATTGAAGCATGATCGAAGGCACGAAAATCCCGCGCTATGCCCTCTACCGCCGCCGTAAGGTACGGGTAGCAGGGTATGATGAGGGGCGGTTCTTGATCATCGACACCGATGACAGTCAGACATGGGTCAAGAGAGATCAGCTGACGTTTCTGAGAGGTAAGAAATGAGTTGGTTCTCGAGGAAGACCCCCCGCTGCTCTACCTGCGGTCAGCCAATTGAACTCAAGGGTCATACCCGTTGTATCCAGTGTCAGTATGGTAATCGTGATAGTCGGTGCCGGTACATCTGGCAGCGGATGAGGGTTAGCCCGGGGGGAACTCGTCAGTGGGTTCGGTGCGATCTGGGTGAGGGCCATAGGGTGATACATAGTCACCACGGGCTTACAACATCGCCTACTAAGGACGACGGCTACTGGCTGACTGATGAAGACATAGCTCGACGACTAGAGGAGGTTAAACATGAGAACAGAAGAGAGAACTGGGCCTGGTGATGGCTAGGAAGCCGCTACCGCTATGCACCTGGTGTGGGCATGAAGAAGTGATGCATCACCCATCTCGTACCGAGACTTGGTGTATCCAAGGTATAGCGGGGTTTAACCCCTGCGACTGCCCCGGCTACAACCCGAATGGGGTGCTGAGGGTTCGGGCCTGGATCAATAAGCAGATGGCTCAAGCTTGGGATAGGGGGTTTACGGCTTCTGGAGTTATGTTGATGACTGACCCCCCTCAGAAGCCCAAGAATCCATATCGTAAACAAGCTGAACCACCCGCCGACCGGAAGGCGTGCGGTGAGTGTGGCAGTGATGAGCCTGCCGTGCATAGCCTCGACTGTTCCCGTCGTGGCGGCTCACAGATGCGGGAAGCCATGAAGATGGTGGCACCCGCCGCTCCTGCCATGGTCGAGGTCACCGACGAGCTAGTGGATCGGGCAACTGATACCTTTAAACGGGAGTATGCTCGGTTGGGGCTAAACCCTCAAAGCATAGACGACCAGTTACGCATGTCAATCGAGGCGGTAGTTAAGGAGGCCCTAAATGGGGGTGACTGATTATGAACAGTTGGTACGAGGGGTTCCAAGACTACCTTCAGTCCTATGAAGCTGAGTTCTATCGTCGTAACCGAACCTATGGAGGCATGAAGTGGCAATTTACATCTCAGACGATGATACCCTCGAAGTCAAGACAACTCGAGATAGCGCTGAGCGTGTCGTCCGAGTAGCTCGTAAGCTACTGGAGATCGAGAACATCCCCTATGAGAGCGTAGCTGACCTCATGGCTAACACCTACCGAGACCAGTCTCCCTGGATCAAGTGCTCAGTCACTGATCTCGAGGGTGGCTTGCTTGAGCTCCACACCGAAGATGATGGGGTCAAGAGGCTCAGCTTCTCAATCATCATAGCCGGGTACTACGAGGCTCAAGACCAAGCACCTCAGGCCCTCTGCTGCCTGGAGGCAATGGTGGAGGATGACATCGCCCTGGGCTGCGCTCAAGATGTAGATACCATCCTTCAGTATGCAATGTTCCACGAATTGAGGTATGGGTGATGGACGAGCAAGTACAGAATGTAATTGACGCCTGGAACCAGCCTGGCATTAACCCTGAATACCATGCTGTCCAGAAGATTCGACTCCGGGCGCTTTGGCCCACATTGGCTCTAGCCATTGATGACTTGGCTAAGGAGGCATCGGAATGCCAAATGGAGGCAGAGGGTTATGTGCCAGTCGGGCGGCGCATGATGCGATCACGCGAGGAACGATCCCAGCGATAATTGGGGTCGCCTACAAATCGCCATGACTCAATTATCGGGTGATTTATCAGCTGAATAATGGGGGCATTCCTTGCCGCTCAGATCGAGCTGTGATAGGGTTAAGCCAGGAGGACATAATGGAACAGTTCCTACTCTGGGTCATCCTGGCGATGGCGGCTTTCCAGGCTTGGTGTGGAGTCAAGTTCCTGGATGAACTCCGCGAAACACGGTCACAATTGCTTCAGATGATGGGTACTACCCAGAGTCGGATGAAGATGCAGAACCGGTCTGACCCCTACCCTGACATACCTAAGTCGAAGGTTAAGCAGCGATATGAACACCAAGGAACCCCACAACCGAAACCTGGTGATGCCCTCTGGTCGAGTACGGCATCGGGTACTCCAGTCAGAATTGGCCGAATTAAACGCAAGCTCGCTGGCGGATCCTCAGGCGACGCTTCGGATAGTGGACTTCCGACGGTCGAAGGATAAGATCCAACACGCCACGGGCAACTGGCAGGATGAGGATCCCACACCGCTGTCGCCAGAGGGGTTCTCCCTTAACCGTCAGCAGATCAATCGTCGCCGTAAGCGGGCAATGGATAACTACGTCAAAAAGGCTACTCTGTCTGAGGCGGAAGCGGCGATCATCTATAATAAGCCCCTGCGTGAGTGGGATAACGAGGAGCTTGCTCGAGGGCGACCTCGGAACAAGGATGGTACCTTCAGCGGTCACAAGCCGGCATATATTACACCTGAAGTCCACGAGGAGGCGATGGACAGGTTCACATCGATCGTCCGAACTGGTATGAGGGTGGCTACAGTAGATGCAATCGAACTGGTGAAGAAGATCCTCAATGATGAGGAAACAGATAACCGGGGTCGGCCAGTTGTAGCGGCAGGGACGAAGCTCGATGCTGCTAAGTTCTTGATCGAGCACATCGTAGGTAAGCCCACCCAGAAAATCGAGTCGGATGTTTCAGTCAAGCTCCAGGGTATCCTCGGGGCTGTTATGGTTAACCCCACCGACGCCGGTTATATGCCGGGTCACATGCCCGGTCTTACTATGGAACTTGCCGAACTAGTAGATGAGGATGAGGGTAGTGGCGGAGAATGAGATCAGCCCGGATGATGAGTGCGGCGTATGCAGTACTAAGCGAGATCAACATGGCGACAAGCTCCATGTTTTCACACTGACTGACCAGCTTATCCCGGTGAAAGAGCCTCCAGCCCCTCGTCAGCAGGCGCCTCAGCATCGAGAGGATAAGCCTCAGCTGGAGAAGCCCTTTGCTACTCTGGTGGAGATTCTGGCTGAGAAGCAGGTCATTGACGCCAAGGATGTAGTGCGGATCTTCTTTGGGGAGGGCTAATGTTTACCCTGGAAGGCAAGCTCGAAGAGGAGCTGCTTCAAGTGGTGGAAGCTAACCTCCCTCGAGAGGTGGGCGGTCTGATTGTAGATGGTAGAGATATTGAAGTTCTACACAACTATGCCCAGGGGGATAGTACCTTTGAGTTCCGACTAACAGACATCCACAAAGTACTAAGTAGACATGACCTATGGACTGTCCCTACACCCGAGTTGGTAGAGCGGATCGTGCTTTGGCACTCTCACCCTAATGGTGGTGTGGGACCTAGTCGGGAAGATATGCGACACAAGACTCCGCTGAAATATCACCTAGTAGTAGCCTACGTCAAAGGGGTCTTGGTTCCTACCTGGTATTAATCGTCTCTAATCATGTGATAGAGTTAGCGCGAAGAGGGTCAATCTTCCCAATCTAACACTAAGGCACATGATCATGGCATACCTTACTCGTACACAATGGGGTGCTCCCCCACTCCGAGCTAATGCCTTGCTTACGACTTCTCCAGCCAACCGTACTGATGTTGCGGTTCACTGGGATGGCGGTCGTAATCCGAAGAATGCTGAAGATGAAATAGTTCTTCTCAAGGCGTACCACAACTGGCACAACAACCAGAAACGCTTCCCTAACCGGGGTGGCTTCCCGTACAATCTCGCGGTCGGGCCGATCACGGGCAACGTCTACGAGGGTCGAGGTCTTCAGCGCATCGGTGCCGCAGTCGGCGGACGCAATACCAAGACGATTAGCATCATCGTTATTGGCGGCCCGGGTAACCTTACAGATGCCGCCAAGCGGGGACTGAAGGAAGCCTACGCACTGGCCAATAAGTACGCGGGTCGGGTACTAGGCCAGGGTGTTCACAGCGACTTCAATGCCACCTCATGCCCTGGCGATGCCCTCCGAAGCTTCGTGAAGGCTGGCGGGCTGGTTGGTGGAGATCTCCCCGATGGTGGTGGCTCGGGTGGCGGAGGACACAACTTCAAGCCGGGTGACATCACAGTTCGAGGTGTTACAGTCAAGAATGTCCAGGACCGTATCCTCGCTCACAACCCGAAGGCTCTCCCGAAGTGGGGTGCCGACGGCAAGATGGGCGACGAGACTATCAAATGGATCATGGAGTTCCAGGGCGATCAGAAGATCGTCAAGGATGGCATCGTTGGATCGGTCACTTGGTCTCGACTGGAATCGGACCCCAAGCCTGATATTGAACCAGAGCCCGCACCTCCCTGGCCGTTCCATAACTACCAGTTCATTGGTCCTGAGGGCCTGGGCGATGAATCTATCTCTGGCCACCATGGCGGCAGTGAACACGTCCGACGCTTCCAACAGCGACTTAAGGACCGAGGGTGGACAATCACCGCTGATGGCCGTGCCTCCTATACCAAAGAGCGGGTCATAGTGAACTCTCAAACGGGCAAGGTTGCCCGAGCCTTCCAGCGGGAAAAGGGCTTGCCCGCTACTGGAGGTATTGATGCCCGAACTTGGGCAGCGGCCTGGGAGGCACCGATCACATGATGGACAAATTCCCCATACCCCCAGAACGACGGAGACTCTTCGAGCAAACCATCCGGATCATTGACTTGGTAGTCTATGTAGCCGTATGTATGGCAGGGGTTTATGCTGCAATTGGTACTCCCAACCTCGTGCTCGAAGAGCTTGCTGGTTCTGAGTGGTTAATCTATGTTTGGGCTACCTTGCTCTTAGTAGGTGGCAGCGTAGGCTTACTGGGGAGACTAACAAGGTATTGGATGGTAGAAGTCCCCGCAACGGTAGTTGCTTTTACGGGGGTTCTTATCTTCCTCATCCTCATTGCTAAGTTCTCCTTTACCTCGATAACTGCTGCAGTAGCCACTACACTAGTACTAGTTGCGCTGGCTTGGACCGTGAGAAGGTGGGCAGAGCTACAGATCTTCGCATCTGATCCTGACCCTCCAGACCTACGTTCTCGGGTTGCTGAGGCCTTGCGGAGGAGGACACAAAACTTCGTACACAGACATGAGTGAGGGGACCATGGCGACTGAGTTTAACTGGGTAGCCTTACTCGTATCTGTTGTAGGGGCCGGGGGGTTGGGAGCCGCTGCTAGGGAGATAGCGGGGGTTATTTCCCTTGCTCGAAAAGGGGTCTCCGGCAAAGAGGATCGACGACGATCCGATATTATAGCCCAGAGAGACCATGCCCTCGAGAAGCAGGCCGAAGCTGAAGCTGGCGAACGCGCTGCTGAAGCCCGAGCCGACAAGGAAGCTGAACTTCGACGTAAGTGGCAGGAAGAAGCCGCTCGCCTACGAGTGCAGATCATTTCTGCTGGGGGAGACCCAGGTCCATGGCCTATCATTAAGGTGGGGACCAATTCGATTCGGACTGTAGAAAGTCCGCCTAAGGAGTAACAACATGCCAATTGAAATTCCCGAAGAGATGACTAATCTCGCACTCTGGACGACCATCGTAGCGTTCTTCGCGCCGGTGGTACTCGATCTCATCATCCAGTCCGGCTGGAGCAAGCGCATTCAGTCCATCGTCGCCTTCCTCACAGCTGCAGTCATCGGCATAGTGAGCGCGTTCTTCTCCGGAGCCTTCACTGGTGTGGGGATCATAACTGGTATCTTGCTCGCGTTCGTCGTGACTATTACCGCCTACAAGGGGTTCTGGAAAGACGTTGCACCAGACCTCAAGGACCAGACGTCGGTTCGACCCTCTGTTAAGGGCGGAAGCGGCCAGTAAACCAATGTAGCCCAGGAGGATGAAGATGGACAGACGGTCGGAATACGAGGGTGGGGGCCTGATGCCCAACACCGTCTTTCCTAAGGGGGCGGACGCACTCACTGCGTCAGATAAACTCCGCCTGGGCTACATTACTGGTCAGGAAGAAGATAGTCGAGCCAAGGTCGATCCCGGCTTCTGGCAGGGCAATGGTTATTTTGACCCAGATGAAGTGCCCAAGCAGAGCAGAGAAGCGATAAACGGACAACGCCAACTGCGCCGAACAGAGAGTCAGCGCTATCGTGAGACACCTCGGCCTAGTGAGTAAGGAAAAGGCAATGGACCTGTCAACACTCACAGATGAAGAGTTCTACGAACACAAAGCCAATGTTCAGGCCGAGCATGAACGACGCAAGATCCTGGCTAACGCACCCCTCCAGGCTGTAGAGACAAACCTAGCTTACCCCTGGGCGGAGGGTGTGGAACCTGGCCAGGAATGGCGACAGCCTACTGGAGCACACGATGCTTACCCCAAGAACTGGGTCACAGAACATGAGAGTAAGACTTGGGTATCGCTAATCGATGGCAACGTTTGGGAGCCCGGCGTTAGCGGCTGGCGTGAAGAAGTACCCGAAGAGGATGGGTACCCCGAGTGGATTCAGCCGACTGGAGCTCATGATGCCTACAACACTGGGGATCGAGTTAGCTTCGATGGTGCCGACTATGAGTCCCAGATCGATGGCAACACCTGGTCGCCAACTGACTACCCTGCTGGTTGGCTTTTGATTGAACCCTAATTTGGTTGCGCGTCGACGCGTGATCATATAGCATAACCCTACGAGGCCTTGAGGTTCTCTACAATCGCCTCATATCTTCGACATGATGAATCACGAGGAGTTCAGATAATGGCACAGACTAGCCCCCTGCTGCCGGCTGGTCGTGTTCTCCGTAAGGATAAGTACTTCGAAGAAACCCAGTATACTCCACACCCGGGGCAGTCACTAGTTCACTACGACAGTACTCGCCACCGGGTGCTCTGCAATGGTCGACGCTGGGGCAAGTCCATCTTCGGGGGTAAAGAGCTTGAAACTACTGCATTCCTCCGTAATTATTTGGGCGAGCCTATGCGCGGATGGATCATTGGGCCCAACTATGGTGACGCTGAGAAGGAGTTCCGCGTCATCTACAATACGTTTAAGGCGCTGGGGATCGACACCGTTTCTAACAAGTTCATCAAGAACGTAGAGAATGGTAACATGAAGATCGAGACCAACTGGGGTTGGGTGATTGAATGCCGATCTGCTCAGCACCCTGATAGCCTGGTTGGTGAGGGTCTCGACTTCGTGCTACTGGCCGAGGCTGGTCGACACCTGAAGCGAACCTTTACAGAGTATGTCCGACCAGCGCTATCGGACAAGCGAGGTTTCTCAATCATGTCTGGGGTGCCTGAGGATGTCTCAGATACCAACCTGCTCTACTGGGGTTATCACCGGGGGCAGGACCCAAACTTCTCGCAGTGGAACTCTTGGCAGCTGCCCAGTTGGACTAATACTCATGTTTTCCCAGGTGGTCGCAATGACCCCGAGATTATTGAAGCGGAAGCCGACCTGACATCTGATGAGTTCGATCGTCAGTATGGGGGCAAGTTCGTTCTCAAGCGCGGTCGCGTGATGAAAGAGTGGGACGACGATCTCCATGTTAAAGACCTTACCTACCGACGAGATCTCCCCCTCTTCGCAGCAGTTGACTATGGCTATCGTAACGACTGGGTATGGCTCTGGATCCAGTATGACCACCTGAACGATAGGACATACATCATCGGCGAGGAGCGATTCCTCGAGCGCGATACTGAAGATATTGCTCGTGAGATGAAGCATGACCCCCTGATGAGTAACCTCCTCTCGATTTATGTAGACCCCTCTTCGCCCGATGATGCTAAGATCCTCACTCGCCACTTGGGTGTGGGGACGAGGAATAATACTGGTGGCGAGATTAACCCCCGTATGCGTATGATTCGTCGAGCGCTGAAGACCAAGCCTGCTCATCTGCCCGAAGACCACCCTGAGCGGCTTCCCGGGCTAATGGTTGACAAATCATGTACCACTCTGATCTGGGAGATGAGGGAGGGTTACCGTTGGCCTGAGAGTCGAGGCGATGGTAAGAATGCAAGTGAGAACCCCATGGATGAGCATAACCACGGACCAGAAGCACTGAGTCGATACTTCAAGGGTCATCTCGAGAACAAGAATGCTGACCAGGGTATCGGCAGCCGACAAGGGAGCATCGGCATGAGAAAGCGAGCAGCATAATGGAAACAAACCAGTGGTCTACAACCAAGCCATACCGGAGCGAGACCCTTGCTGCTATGACTTGGATGCCCGAGGATGACCGGGACCGTATCGCGTCGTATATTAAGTATGACGAGATGTACTGGAATGACCCTCGACAGTTTGCTCTGCGGGTACTCGAGGATGAGAACCCAGTCTATATCCCCAACGCTCGTACAGTAGTCAACACTACAGCTCACTTCATGCTCAAGGGACTCGAGATCTCATGCGCTGACCCCACTACGGACAAGGTCCTCAATGATTTCTTGAAGAGGGAGCTCTTCTACTCACGGTTTAACGAAGCAAAGATCTCGGGTGTTACTCGAGGGGATTTCATCTTCCACATGACTGCCGACCCCAGCAAGCCATCGGGTCGTCGTATTTCTCTAACTGCGGTAGAGCCTCACAATGTCTTCCCAATCTGGGATGAGGATCTGCCTGGGAAGATGGTGGGTTGTCACCTGGCGACTCCCTATACCCTCCCGAAGGATCAGGACCCTGAGCAGAAGACCCGACTCCGTAGGCTCACCTATCGTATTGTCGAAGAGAACGGCCAGAGGCGGATCAGCCGGGAGGAAGCGATCTTCGTCATCGAGGATAGTTCCCTCTTCGGGTTCACAGATGGCACCAAGGTCAAGAGGGTTAGGACTATCATCCCCTATGGTCTTCTGGATGCTCGCATCACTGCCATTCCCATCTACTGGTTCAAGAATCAGAACTGGAGTGGTGATGACTATGGTAGCTCTGAGCTCCGAGGCATTGAGCGACTCACGGAGGTTATCTCTCAGTCTAGTACGGATGTAACGGGGTCCCTCTCACTCGAGGGTCTGGGTGTCTATGCTACTGATGGTGGTCGACCAGTGGCACAGAACCAGGCTGGTGAGTATGTCGAGACTGAGTGGGAAGTTGCCCCTGGCAAGGTAATGGAGGTTCCCTCTGGAGCCTACTTCCGCCGAGTGGATGGTGTGGGATCGATTACCCCAGCCATGGACCAGATCAAGTACCTGGAGTCTTCCATTAACTATGCCTTGGGCCTTTCGGATGTAGCACTGGGTCGAGTTGAAGCAAACGTGGCTGCGTCAGGTATTGCTCTGGCTATCCGATTCCTGCCGACACTGGCTCGAATGGAAAGCCGAGACCAATCGGGGTTGGATAAACTGACTCATTTATTCTACGACTGGAAGACGTGGCATGAGGTCTTCGAGCGCCAACCGCTGTCTGGTGATATAGTTCCTGTAATCGGGGATAAGCTCCCGATGGATCGCACTGCGCGGATCAACGAACTCAATAACATGCGTGATCGAAAGATCATCACGGGTCAGTACTACCGGGATGAGATGGAGAAACTGGGCTACGAGTTCCCCGAAGACATGGAGGAACAGCTTCAGAAGGAATCACAGGATGCATTTGAACTTCAGATGCAGAATATGATTCTAGCAGCCCAGCAACAGCAGAAGAATTCCGATGGGGATGATTCATCTACCAACGGTAATACACTACCTTCCTCCGGGAATCGTAGTAACAACCGCAACCGCCCCAACGAAAGTGGGGGTACGGAAGCAAACCAAGGCAATGCGTGAGGCATTGGAAACCAAAGAACGCGTGACGCGTAAGAGGGAGAAAGAAAATGGACGAGGAGTTCTGGAGCCTCTGGCCTGGGGTGATCCTGGGTGCTGAGGAGGATGGCGACTCTAACGACGACGAAGGCTCGGACGACGAGAACGACGAGAACCAGGGCGACGATGACGCCGAAGGCTCGGATGACTCGGCTGATGACGAGAACCAGTCGAAGGAAGACGACAAGGCCAAGCTCCTTAAGGCTCTGGCTGCTGAGCGACGCAACAACAAGAAGCTGGATCGTGAGAACCGGCGACTGAAGGCTGCGAAGGCAACCGAAGACAGCGAGGAAAAGACTACGATTGAGACTGCCCAGAACCGCGAGCGTGAGGCAAATGCTCGGGCTGAGAAGCTGGCCGCCGGCCTGCTGCAGCGCGACATTAACGCGGCTATCACTCGGGCAGCTCAGGAGTTGAAGTTTCTCGATCCGGACGATGCGATCTCGGGTGTGGACCGAGGCCTGATTATTGCCGATCAGGATGACGAGGACCCCACGGACATCGACATCGACATGGATACCGTCAAGGCAGCAGTAAAGGCTCTTGCCACCAAGAAGCCCCACTACCTCTCCACCGGAACTGACGACGGAAAGCCCTCGGGTAGCCCGTTCGGAGGTAAGGGTAAGAAGAAGGTTAACGAAGAGGAAGCTCTTCGGGAACTTTATCCCTCGTTGTAATTATCAATCCACACCTAAGAAAGGGTAGGAAATCATGGCTCGAGCAGCTTATGATAAGTACGACCCCATCGCGGGGGGTTTCCGGGCTCGGCTTGCTGCTGACCTTAGCCTCACGGATGGAGCGATCGGCCCCGTTGGTGTCTCGCTAGACACTAATGGCCGAGTGGTCGTTGGTACCGCAGGTCAGTCCGGCCTGGTTGGTATCCTGGTCAAGAACGTGGCGCGAGGCCCCGCATACCAGTGGGACACCTCAGTAGGGGGAGCCGCCAACGCTTTCGCACCAGTTGGTGCCAAGGCAGGCGACGTAGTCGACATCATGACGAGTGGTGACATTGTCAACCTCAATGAGACTAACTTCCCTGCTGGCTCTCGTATCTACGTCGATGCTGCGGGTGACCTCAGCGTCGCTGACGACCAGGATAGTATCCCCGTTGGCTTTACCGTAGAGGCTGGCCACCTCATCATCCGACTCGGGGCCAACCTGGTCCCCGTACCCGCACCATAAGGAGAGGAAACCATGCAGACGATCAGTCCTGAGGGGCTCATCCAGTGGCTCATGGATGACTCGCCCCAGTCGCTCGAGGTCTTTGGCCGCGAGAACGGGTACAACGAGCGAGCCGACATCATCCGTGCCGCGGATGGTACCGACCTCAACGAGTTCTGGGGTGAAGTCAACCGCACCATCGCTATGCGTAACGCGGACCGCACCTCGATCCTTGACAACCTGACTTACCGAGTTTCGGGAGTTTCCGAAGAGATCACGACCCCCTCCGAGGTCGAGTTCGAGGAAGCATCCGAGTACGGTCAGCCCCAGGGTATCAAGGGCAGCGCCGCTCGGTTCTTCCGAGGTTACGGCTTCAAGTTCTACGACCTGGCCATTCGCTACACCTGGATGTACATCGCTGAGGCGGACATCAACCAGCTGCGACTGAACCACAACCTGGCACTCGAGGCAGATGTTAAGCTTCGTTTCCAGAAGGTCATGGAGCGACTCTTCAACCCGCTGACGGTCACCAATGGCGGCTTCACCGACAAGAATGAGCCGGTGACGGTTTACGCCGCTTACAACGGGGATGGCGAAGTTCCGCCGAAGTACAACCACACCACCTTCGACGGTACGCACAACCACTATCTGGTTTCGGGTAACACGGCGGTAACGCCTACGAACCTGAAGTCGCTGCAGGATGCAGTGGGTGAGCACGGTTATACGCTGGGCAACGGTTACCGACTGGTTCTCTGGGTGAACAAGCAGGAAGCTGCTATCATCAAGACGTTCAAGGCGGGCACTGCTAGCTCGGAGTTTGACTTCGTGCCCAACGCCAACCTCTATGAGGGGAAGATCTGGGTTCCCAACAACGGCCAGTACGTTGGTGGTCCCTCGGGTACTCTCCCCGGCGAGATCGGCACGTGGGGTCCGTTCCACATCATCGAAGAGGGATACATCCCTGCTGGTTACATGGTTGCGATTGCCACCGGGGGTCAGGACAAGCTGACCAACCCCATCGGCTTCCGTGAGCACAGTAACCCTGACTACCGGGGCCTTAAGGTCATCCCGGGTCAGCGATCGCAGTACCCGCTGGTGGACTCGTTCTACCGCCGGGGCTTCGGTACCGGTATCCGCCACCGCGGTGCCCTTGCCGTCATGCAGGTGAAGGCAAACGGGACTTACCAGATCCCGTCCGCTTACGATCCCTCGTAAGTAAGCTGGGGCGGGTAGTTATCCCATGGCTGCCCGCCCCCCTCAATTTTCCCAAGGAGTTAAAATGTCCGATCTCGTTACTTTCCTCAACTCTCGAGGCGAAGAAATCTCAAATGACCCCCGCTGGCATGCGCAGAAGGTGCTTGCAGGCGCCGGTATGACTCCCGTAAACTCCTCACTTGTTGAAGAGAACGAATCACTGCGCGCACAGATCGCGGCGCTTCAGGCATCACAGGCCGACTCGCAGGGTGTGGAAGACGACCATGAAGACGATGGGGATGACGACGCTGATGCATTCTCCGCCATGGGCGCTGCTGAACTGAAGGCATATGCCAAGGAGAACGACATCGACATCAAGGGCCTGAAGAAGGTCGGCGAGGTTCGTGAAGCCCTGCGTGCTGCTGCATCCCAGGAGTAACCATGGAACCCACACCCGAGCTGAGGACAGAGCTGAGGCTAAAGCTCGGTGAGCCTTCAGAGACTGACGGATCTATCTTCTCTGATGACGAAGTTGATGTGATGCTAAAGGTGTCTGGCAACATCCTTCAAGCTACAGTCGCTGGCTGGGAACACAAAGCATCCCATTTCGCTGGACTCGTCGACGTCACTGATGGTGCTGCTAGCCGAAAGCTGGGGAGTCTCCTCGACAATGCCGAGAAGATGCTTAAGTACTACCAGCGAAAGTTGGCCTTCGGACCTGAGTCACCCTCTCGCACTCGAACACGGGTAGGGAGAATCATCCGCCATGGATAAGATCGAGCTCCTCATGCGTCGGCGATCAGTGTATGCATTCATTGACGCCGACCCAGTGGAGATCGCGATTACCCGAGAGCGTCCTCCCGTTAAGAATGAGAACACAGGTGGGTACACCAAGGACCCAGCCGGTCCGATGACTATTGCCTCCCAGCGAATGAGGATCGTTCAGAACGTCCGTCGATACACTGATGGGATCGTCAACTCGGAGGCGGGAGATATCCCGAATACTGAGTACCGACTCATCGGTCGACACACAGCTAATATCGAGGTAAACGACTCATTTATTTGGCTGGGTGAGCACTACAAAGTAACCGGCATACATGTCGCTCGACAGGAGTCAATCTTTGCTGCCATTGATCTCCTAGGTGAAGAGAACCGAAATGGCTAAGGCAAGCCATGGGATGGCATTCAACATCACTGATGGCATGATTGAGTGGTACAACGGCCCCGAATGGGATGAGGTAGCCGAACAGGAGTTCGATACCGCTGCCAGTGATATTGAGGAATCAGCCAAGCGAGACGCCCCATGGGCAGATCGAACAGGTGATGCTCGGGATGGTTTAACTGCTACCGTGTATAATGACAAGGGTTTAGTGGGGGTTGTTCTTTATCATACAGTGGAGTACGGTAAGTGGCTTGAGTTGATCCAGAATGGTCGATTCGCCATCATCAGACCTACACTGGAAGCACATGCCCACCGACTTACTTACAATGCGATACGACGAATCCGCTATGCTCGTCGGGGGAGGGTAGTCTGATGTCTGCTCGATCGTTCGTCTATGGAACTCTCTGCGAGTCTGAGGTCGCTAACCTGGTGGGGGGAACGGATAACCCTCGGATCTTCGCCAAGAAGACAATGACGTCCAGTATCGAAGATCACCCCTACATTGTCTACAAGCTGGGTAATGAAACCCCCGAGATGCTCAATGAAGAGCTGGAGGTAACTCGTCAGTTCTTTCAGGTATGGGTTCATGACTACCATGATTCTGACATCGCCGACTATGAGCGAATCGACGAGGTCATTGAGGCAATACGCAAGGCATTCTGGATCAAGGGCTCCAAAGAAGAAGCTGTTTGGATCACTATCTGGGAGGAGACGTCTCAGGACTTCAACGATGAAACACTCAACACTATATTCAAATACGTCCGTTTTCGGATGCTAAGGAGGGCACAATGAAAAACATCGTATGGACCGGCAATTCTGACGCTCGAGCCCTGAGCCCCAAGGACCTCGAGCTGGCTGGTGTGGAGATTAAAGACTCCATGATGTTTCCCCGTCTTCAGGCAGTGGAGGTAACAAACAATGTTGCCAAGGCACTCCTCGACAACCCTGATATTTACGGTAGTTTTACTCTGGCTAAGGGTGAGGTCGACGAGGGTGAGATGCTGGACTTCTCCCAGCTGGAGGAACCTCCAACACCTGATAGTAGCGAAAGTCCTGCTGTCGACGGTGACTCAACGTCGATCGACGATCAGTAGGTTATCCCCAGAGTCGCCAGACAGCTTCTCTAATCGCCCATCTTATGAGTGATGATAAATTACTGATAGACAAGAATAGAGAACGCGATGGCGATAGAACTTCGATGCAGTGGAACCCTCTTCGGGATTATCTCGGACGATGGTACTAGTATCGAAGTGAAGTGCAAACGAAGAGGATGCGGCCACGCACCAGGACTAGTAGTACTTCATACCCTCTCCCTAACTACTGGGGAGATAATCGATACAAGGGTCTTTACGGACCCCAGAAGGAAGGAAAATCATGGCACTCGCTAATTATGCGATTCCATTCGGTCTGCGGCAGGTGAAAATCGTTCCGCTTAAGCAGGATGGCACTGAGGATACAGCTAATGCAGTCTTCCTCCCGGCATCTCGTACGTTCTCTTTCAGCGAGACTGAGGACTTTGAGACGCTTGAGGGCGACGACCGCACGATCGCTTCTCACGGTGCTGGTCCCACGGTGGACTGGGATCTCGAAGGTGGCGGTATCTCGCTCGCTGCTTGGAAGGCACTTGCTGGTGGTACGACCGTCTCTGGGGGTACTACTCCGGCTGCAACCAACACCTACACCAAGCTGGTCTCCGATGCACGGCCCTACTTCAACGTCTATGGCCGCGCGATCAGCGACAATGGGGGAGACTTCCTGGCAAAGGTCTTCCGATGCAAGGCAGATTCCTCCATCGAAGGTTCCATGGAGAACGGCTCGTTCCTCCTGACCTCCGCCTCTGGTAAGGGCTACGGCGAAGAGTCCTCGGGTAAGCTCTATGAGTTTGTCCACAATGAGACTGCTGCCGCCCTGACCCTCTCATAATAACCACCAACAGCCTGATCCCCTAGGAGGACCCAATGGCTACCCCACGCAAGAACGCTAGTAAGGCCGAACAGCTGCGAGTCTCGCAGATCGGCGATTTCAAGTCGCGCGTTAGCGGCATCCAGGAACTCCCCTCGGGCCTGGTCGTTAAGGTTCGCAACCCCGGAGGACTTACGGCATTTATTGCCAACGGGTCTATCCCCAACTCTCTTCTTACCATCGTCAAATCTACTATGGATACTAACATGTCCAAGGATGACATGGTTTCTCAGGCTCGTGAGCTCACATCCGACCTTGACTCTATCGGTGAGATGATGCAGCTCATGAACATTATTGCTGCCCAGGTGATTGTCGAGCCCCAGGTTCGACTTACCCCCACTCAGGAGGATGTTGATCGACACAACCTCTTGAGCCCCTCCTCTCAGGTTTCCACACCCGAAGAGCTGCGCCAGGATGATGTCGTCTACACCGATGAGATCGATGATCTTGACAAGCAGTTCCTGTTCCAGTGGATCACGGGGGGTACCCGAGACCTGGAGCGATTTCGTGAGCAACACGAGCGCAGTCTGGCTGCTGTATCAGCAGAGCAGGGATCAGAATCAGCCGCCCTCGAGAATGCTGGGGCTAACTGAGGGTAGCTACGAGGCTTACTGCTTGGATCAGGCAGTATGGTACTTAGGTACTACAATTACAAATGAATTAGAGAAGGTGGGCAGGAAACCTGCCAAGGGTGAGGCCAACAATACGGCAGCACGGAAGCGCCTTCTCGAAAAGATGCTTAAGGGAGAAAAGGCGAAGCAGCAATACGCAGATCCCTCGGCATTCTTTAGTTAACGGAAGGAGGGGTGATGGCCAACGAACTTGGTACTATTGCCGGACAGATCGTCCTCGACATTCGTCAGGCGGCCGAGCAATATACTAAACTCCGACAGGATCACCTCTCCACCGTTAGTGCACTTGGTGCCGGTGAAACAGCCCTCCGAGCAGTCGGTCAGGGCTTCATGCGTGTGGGGCAGGGACTAGGTGCGGGTCTGGTTTCTGCTGCCCTTGCTGCTGGTGAGTTCGAACGAAAGCTGGACTACTTCGTCGCGGTTGGTGGACCCGATGCAGTTGAGATGTATGATGAGGTACATCAGAAGGTTCTCGAGCTCGGTAAAGACACTATTTATTCTGCCGACGAGATCGCCGAGTCCTTTATTGAACTCGCCAAGGCGGGTGTCCCCGTCCGGGATACTGTCGATTACATCGGTGAGGCAGTTGCTAACCTTGGTGCTGCTGCTGATATGCCCCTGGAAGAAGCGGCTATTGGTCTTACCACCATCCTTAACTCCTTTGGTATTGAAGCTGAGAATGCTATTCGGGTTACTGACCAGCTAGCTGGATCGGCGAACTCCTCTTCTATTGAAGTTCAAGACCTCCTTGTCACTATGAGGTTCGCAGCAGCCTCAGCGAAGACCGCAGGACTAGAGTTTGAAGACGTTAACGCAGCTATCGCCCTCTTGGGTGAACGAGGCATTCGGGGGTCTCGAGCTGGTACTGGTCTTCGCCAGATGTTCGACAAGCTTATCGCGCCTACTAATAAGGGTGCCAAGGCGCTTAGGGAACTCGGGATTATTACCGAAGACGGTGCTAATAAGCTCCTTACGATGGATGGTACTCTTCGGCCTATCCCGGAGCTTGTTTCAATTCTCAACGGTGAACTTGATGGTATGGCCACCAACGAGAAGATGGACATTCTGGGTAACATCTTCCCCATTACCTCGCTGCCAGTTATCCTGAACCTCCTCGACGCCGGTGCTGACGGTCTTAATCGACTCAACGATGAGATCAACAAGACTACCGCACTAGATGTGGCGAGTGCTCGACTGGATAACCTCTCGGGTGATATTGAGTACCTCAGTGGTGAGCTCGAGACACTTCAGATTCGCATCGGTGAAGCCATGGGCCCCGTTGCTCGAAGTCTGGTCCAATGGGCTGAAGATGTCATCATGGCATTTAACAACCTGCCAGACAGTGCTATCCAAGTCATTGTCACTCTTGCTGCAGTAGCGGCAGGTGTTCTAATCTTCATTGGTGCTGCTGGTCTCTTCTCCGCTCAGCTGCTGAACATGATCCAGCTGGCTTATCAGTTGCACGACGTGTTTCTGTCCCTTGGCAAACAGTGGCCTAAGCTGATTAAGTTGGTGGGGGGTTTCAAGAAGGCCCTCATGGTGCCCCTGTCTAACCCCTTTATCCTTCTCCTCGTAGCTATTGCAGCTGCCCTTACTTATTTCTTCACCCAGACTGAGGCTGGACAGGAGATGTGGGGCCGGTTCGTCGATCAGTTCATGGCGACAATGGCTGCCCTCGAGCCCCAGTTTAACTCACTCTCTTCTGCCTTTGGTAATCTCATTGATACCTTGCTCCCTCTCATTGTAGAGATTGCTGGGGCAGTAATGAACGGGCTGATGATCGCCCTTGAGGCACTCCTCCCAGTTATTGAAGCAGTAGGCTCAGGGTTTATTACGGGACTTGGCTGGGCACTTGAACTCATTCTACCCGCCCTAACCTGGCTGGTTGAACTGCTTACTGGGCCTCTCGGGGGAGTACTGATAGGCCTTGTGGGTGTTGTTCTTGGTATTGTAGGGGCAATTCGGCTTTGGTCCATAGCCCAGGCTATCCTCAACGTGGCTATGAGTGCCAACCCCATTGGCATTATCATCATGGCAATTGCAGCCCTGGTTGCTGCGATCATCTGGGTGGCCACTGAGACTACGTTCTTCCAGGATGTATGGGCTGCGGTTAGCTCGTTCTTCATCGATGTCTGGACCAACGTTTCTAACTTCTTCATTGAGATCTGGAACAACATCGTCTCGTTCGTGACTGATGTCTGGAACAATATCTCCAGCTTCTTCACTTCTACCTGGCAGAGCATCGCTGACTTCTTCATTGGTATCTGGACGGCAGTTTCCGATGTCTTTATGGACATCTGGAATGGGATGGTGGAGTTCCTTACTCCGATCTTCGAGTTCATCTATGGCATTATTAAGTTCTACATTGAAGCCTGGATCAACCTCTTCCTCATCATTGCTGCAGTTTTCGTCACCATCTGGCGAGCGGTCTCCCTAGCCTTCCAGGTGGTGTGGAATGCAATCGTGGCATTCTTTACACCGATCATCGACTGGATTGTACAGGTCATTACCAATGCGGTGAACTTTATCAGGGATGTTTGGAACACAGTCTGGGGTGCTGTTTCCTCATTCTTTACTGATGTATGGAACGGTATCGTAGAGTTCCTCACTCCGATCATCGACTTCATCGTACTCTTTATTACAACCGGGATCGCCATCCTTCTTGCCACCTGGAACGAGGTCTGGGGTAACATCTCCAGCTTCTTCACTGACATCTGGAATGGTATAGTCGGCTTTGTTGCTACAGTAGCTGCTATCCTCTTTGCTACCATCTCTACTGCAGTCAACAATGTCCGAAACACCTGGACTAATATCTGGAATGCCATCTCAGGCTTCTTCAAGACTATCTGGAATAACATAGTTAATGCGGTTAAGGGCCCCGTTGATCGAGTTATCTCTACCGTAACCAGTATCAAGGACCGTATCTTTAGCTTCTTCAGCGGGGTTGGCAGATGGCTTACCAACATGGGCCGAGACCTGATCATGGGTATGGTCAATGGTATTAAGAACGCCGCCCAGCGAGTTATCAACGCAGTTAGCGATGTTGTTAATGGGGCTATCAATTGGGCCAAGGGGGTCCTGGGTATCCGCTCACCATCCCGAGTCTTCTTGGCTATTGGTAGTGATACTATCCAGGGTATGATCAACGGCCTTAGGGCAATGGGTCCGAAGCTTGATCGTCAGATGGGCATGGTTTCCGATTCTATGGAAGCCTTCTACGACCAAGTCTACGCGGCGCGCGAGTTCGATGTTATGATGAACCTCGAGTCTGAGATGGCTGTTACTGCCTATAGTACCCTCGAGAACAAGTTCGACGACCTGGCTGGTCGACTTGAGGATATTGCGGCAGAACCTAAGTTCAACATTGAGAAGTATGAAACCAACAACCCAGCACCTGAGCCTGCTTCGGATACCCTCCCGAAGAACATCCGCAAGGTTGTACACACCCTGGGAGACTAGCCATGGCAAACAACACTGAAACTTACTGGGAAGCTGATGGGCAGAGCCTCCACACCTATGCGAGGTCGATCGAGACTCTCGGTGGTATGGGGCCTCCGCCTTTCCGAGGGGAAGACATCACGGTGCCGCTGTCACCCGGTCAGATCTGGGTACCCAAAGTCTTAGACTCAAATATACTCACGCTAGCCATGTGGCTTAGGGGGGTTAGTCAGGAAGCTGGCTCAGGAGTAACAGCCACTACTAAGGCCCAGTACCAGAGTAACTGGAATGATTTGATCCGACTCCTTTGGACGCCGGGTCGACAGGTTTCGCTCAGAAAACGCTTCTATGATGGTGGGGTATTACGACTCGCGACGGCCCTCGCGGAATATCAGGGCGGTCTCCAACCGTCTCTAATCGGCAACTCTGCTGCTCGCTGCACGGTCGATATGAAAATCGCTGCCGGAGTTTTCTACCACGATACCGAGACTTCGGTCGTACTCTCCAATGGCAATAACAATGTTACTGTCTTGGGCAATGCCCCAACGGGCCTAGTCAAGGTCGAGATCGTGGGCGCTAGAACAAATGTAAAGGTGCGGAATAACACGGCTGGTGTGGAATTTACCTACCCTCAAGTACTAAACACAGGTGTAAGTGCTATTATTGACTCATCTCAGTACTTGGTAACAGATCAAAGTCATCCAGCCAAGAACATGGCTCCGTTGATTATCCACTCGGGGTCTGCTCAATGGATGTATCTAACACCGGGAGTGAACGTAATTAACCTCTCCTCGACAGCAGGAGCAGGGGTAGTAACACTTAAGTATAGGGCGGCATGGGTATGAGCGAAGGAATTGAACTTGAGGTCTACAAGTACAATAACCCTCTGGGCTCTACCCCAGACTGGATTCTTCCAGGACGCAAGGCCCCTAAGTACCTTGAAGAACTAAAGGGCTCGGGCGGTGGTTCATTCTTCCTACCCCGTACTAATCCTACATATGTCGCCGATCCTGAAGTGCTTGACTCCAGGAACTTGTGTAGACTCAAGGTCGATGGTACTGTAGTAGGAGCATTCATTCTGGGGGCTAGGAGCTCACGAATCCTGTCTGAGGGGGGCTACAGGGATCATGGTTTCGACATCTCTGGTGAGGGTCTCAAGACATGGTTCGATGATGCCAGTATCTTCCCCTCTGAGGGTCTAGCCACTGAGTCCGCCAAAAACCGCCACTTCAACTTTGCCACTGAGCGAGGGACCTGGTATAACCCCAGCGATTGGATCACGCCATTTGATCTTGGTCCCGTCCTAGGACCCACACGATGGGCAGAGGCTCCTAACAAGTGGCCGGAAGATGCTAAGTCTGCTCGGTGGGTTTGGGGTTCGGCGTATTCTAGTACTATGCCAACTGAGCCTTGTTATTTCCGGTGGGAAGTTACTATTACCACTCCCGGAGCTCATGCTCTGTACGTCGCTGCAGATGACGCATTTATTCTGTACGTGGATGGAGCTAAGGTTGCTAGCGGTAAGGGCTGGGAAGAAGCATCACGGATTGAGGTACCCCTCTCTGCAGGTGACCATGTTATTGCCTTTGTAGCCAACAACGAGCTACTTGAAGAGGGAACACCCCGAGGTCCCGCTGGTCTTGCTGCTGCCCTTACCCGGGTACAGGCTGACAAAGAAGTTATGGTTGGGGTCAGTGGTACTACTGACTGGAAGGTCTTCCCTTACCCTACATCGATTCCGGGGTGGCCGGTTGGTGAGATCCTCCTCAAGTTGCTTGATGAGGCAGAGGGTCGGGGGGTTATGTTCCCCCAGTGGATCACACCGACCTTTACAGATACCCATGACTCTTACGGCAACCCCTGGACAGACTTGGCTGAGTGGTCATTCTCAGTAGGTCAGTCGCTCAAGGAAGTAGTCGACAGCCTTGAAGAGTTCTACGACATATGGATCGATCCCCTGACTCTTGAGCTTCATGTTGTCCCTACCCGGGGAGAGGTTAGAGACCTCGACCATGATGACCCGGTTACCTTCCTCATTGGCAAGCACCTCCGAGAAGCAAGTACCCAGGCCAAGGGCAAAATAAAGAATGTCCTGGCTATCTCCACTAATGATGGCTGGGCACAGGAGGAAGAGTCTACTTCAGTTTCTAAGTATGGTCGTCTCGAAGGTTCCATGTCAGTCAATGCTTCCAAGCAGACTGCCGCCTCCGTGGCCGATGTTGTATTCTCTCATCGAGCTCAGGAAGAGGAGGGTGCTAGTTACGCCCTGCTGTCTCTCGAGTATCAGCCGTTTGTTGACTTTGGTGTGGGAGATTGGGTCTACGCGCCGAACGATCGTGAGATGCTGGTACTCCGTCGGGTGATGTCGATCTCGGTGGAAGAATCCGACGCGGGTCTTCCTGTCTACACCATCGAGTTCGACACCATCTTCCAGGATAACGATGCCCGAATGTCTAAGGCATTGACGAAGCTTGGTGGTGGGGGAGTAAGCGGTAGTTCGTCCTCTGGTATGGGTATTACTCCTGGTGGTGGCGAGGGTGTTATTGTCCTACCTCCTACAAACACTCCCCGAGTAATGATCCCCAAACCCCCCACGGGGCTGGATGTAGTTTCCACCGGTTACTGGGGCTCTAATGGAACTACCCCTCTATCTGAGGTCACCGTTACCTGGAACCCGGTTACCCAGAATGTAGATGACTCCCCTACGATACCTGTTCGATACGAGCTAGAGGGTAGGGACACCTCCCTGCCTGGTACTTCGTTTGAGTTCATGGGTGCTACCTCTGGTACTACTCTGGATTTGGTGGGTTTCATTGCTCTAACTGAGTGGGAGTTCCAGGTTAGGGCAGTTAACAACGGGAACGGTTATTCCGCTTACTCTACTACGACCACTGAACTTATGGTCGGTCCTACGGCCCCCCTGCCTTCACCCTCCACACCAACCATGCACTCTGAGCTGGGTGTCATGGTGGCGAGTTGGGATGGCTTGCTTGGCGGAGACCCTCCCCCGCCCCACTTCAGATATGTCTATGCCGAGATCAGTACTAATGGTACTTCGGGGTGGGTGAGTAAGGGTCCCTCATTGACTCGAGACGGTCGACAGGTTAGTATTCCTGGTGAACCTATCGGCAGTACTCGGTGGGCTCGGTTTATTGCAGTCGATGGACTAGGTATTGAGTCAACTCCCTCAAGTGCCGCGTCTATTACCATTACTGGTATTACCATCCCGGACCTGGATAGCGCGATCACTGATGTTATTGATCAGGCATCTTCGGACGCATCCGGGGCGGCGATCCTTGCGGCTGATGCCCACAACGAGGCGGTCGCGGCGAAGAACGAAGTTGGCAACGCCATCGCCACCTCCCTCGACGAATACGTTGTCACCTCATCCGCCACCACCCCACCCCCTCCCGGCGCTCCCTGGGATGCGGACACCCCCGACTGGGAGCCGGGAGAGTTCGTTTGGCGGCGCACGAAAAACACGCACATCAACGGGACCGTCAGCTACGGCGCGCCCGTGGTTATCACCGGCGCTGACGGCAGCCCTGGTGAGGATGCGGTGCTGCTGCGAGTGTCCTCCTCGCGTGGCACCTCCTTCAAAAACAACACCATCTCCACCGTGCTGACCGTGACGGTCTTCAAGGGCGCGGAGCAGATCACAGACATCGCCGACTTGCACGCCACCTTCGGCTCCGGGGCCTACCTGGAGTGGTGGTGGCGGCGCATGGATGACACCGACTTCGGCGTCATCTCCTCTGCTGACTCGCGCCTCTCTCAGGCCGGGTTTGCGCTCACCGTGTCTCCTGCGGACGTGGATGAGCAAACCGTTTTCCAGTGCATTCTTCATACCTAACAGGGAGTTATCATGGCGCAACGCGCAGCGGATCAGATCACGCTGACCGACCTCACCGACGGTGTATCCGTCATCATGTCCAGCGAGTCCTACGCCTTCCCAGGCACCCCGACGGCCGCGATCGCCGGGTCGACCACCACCAAGATTCAGGCGCTCATGGGTGGCGAGTATGTCGCCGCTTCGGTGAACACCGCCAACATCACCAAGCCGGCCGGCGTCACCGTCACCTCAGACAGCCACGCCACCGCGCCCACCCTGACCATCTCGGTGAGCGGCTCCGTCACCTCCGGCGGCGAGATCTCCATCCCGGTCGTCGTGGACGGGCTGACTATTGAGAAGAAGTTCTCCTTCTCCATCGCCTTCAAGGGCACCGAGGGCTCCCCTGGTGCGCCCGGCGTCTCGAGCACGCTGGTGGGCTTGAAAAACGAGGCTCACACGATCGTCACCAGCTCCACCGGCGCCACGGTCGGCTCCAGCACTATCCAGGTCGACTTCTACGGCTACGTCGGTGCAACCCGCACCGCGGTCACCGCTGCCGTGGGCACCCTGCCCAGCGGCATGACTGTCGGCACCAACACGGCCGGCACCAGTGCCGCAGACGGCATCCTGACCCTGAACATCGCCAACAGCTCCACCCTGGGTGGCGGCGACTCTGGGGTTGTGCCGATCACCTTGACCTGCAATGGCATCTCCCGCGTGGTCAACTTCTCCTGGTCGAAGGCGAAGGCCGGCGCGAAGGGTACGGACGGCAACGACGGCAACGACGCCATCACGGTTGAGGTGTCCTCGTCCAATGGCCTGGTGTTCAAGAACACGCAGGTCGCCACCGTCCTGACCGCCCGCGTCTACAAGGGAGGCGTGGAGGCAACCGGCCCCGCGCTGGCCGCGCTGGGCACGGTCAAGTGGTACAAGGACGGCAACTACCTCACCGGCAAGGATGGAGTAACCCTCACAATCACCGCAGGTGACGTGACTGACCGCGCCACCTACGAAGCACGTTTGGAGTACTAACATGGCCGTGAGAGCCTCTGATAGGATAACGTTAGCGGTCCTGCCGTCGCCGTCGTATGTGCGAACGTACTACCTGAAACAGTCGTCCACACTCAACCCGCCCGCCAAGCCCACCTCCAACCCTCCCGGCGGCTCGTGGAGCACGACGGAGCCCGCTTACACGGCCGGGTCCACCGACACGCTCTACACGGTGATGCTCACCGCATATGGCACGGTCGCACACGAGTACGGTGACGTGCAGAAGTCGTCCTCGTATGAGGCGGCGAAGCAGGCGTACAACGCGGCGCAGGCTGCGCAGGGCACAGCGAACACGGCTCTGACGACGGCGAACGGGAAGAACAAGGTCATCTTCTCCACGTCGGCAGCGTCCGGCACGACCGGGTACGTTGCCGGCGACCTGTGGTTCCGCAAGTCCGGGTCGCTTATCACCGGGCAATGGGAGTTCACAACGTCGTGGCAGGCGCGCACGCTCGACAACGCAGTGATCGCCAACCTAGATGCCGGGAAGATCACGACGGGCTACCTCGACGTGGCGAACCGCATCCAGGCGAACTCTATCTCGGCAACCAAGATGGTTCTCGGTGACTTGACCAACTACTTTCACGACCGCTACCTGCTCGACGATGCTACGAGTGAATTCTTCACGGGCGGGGCGATCGACGACTCGGAGACGCCCCCTGCGGGTGGCCGTTTCTTCCGCTGGTCCGGATCCGGCGCATCCGGTAATGCGGGCGGGCGACGCGTTGTATACGCCGCTCCCGGCGATGAGTTCGTCATCGAGTACACGCGGAAGATCGTTTCCGGCTCAGTCGCGGCACTCACGCTCTACCAGACCCAGGTCGTCTCATCCCCAGCCTTGATCGAGGACTTGGGAGACGGCTGGCAGCGATACCGCACCATTGTGAGAATCATCACCCCGCGACCTGGTGGCGAGACTTTCCTATGGAGCAAGACGCTGACCGGCGAAGCCTGGTTTACCGACATTGTGGTGCGCCGCCGCAACGGTGGCGAACTCATCGTGGACGGCGCGATCACCGCCGACAAGATCACCGTCAACGAAGCCCTCGCCGACAAGTTCTTCGGCAACTCGGCCACCTTTGGCAAGATCAGCGTCAACCACGTCGAGCCCGCGTTCGGTGACGACCTAATGATCACTGTAGATGGCGAGGTAGTTATCCTAGCGGGGGCAGTAGAGTCTGCCCAAGAGGCTGCAGATGTTGCCGATGGTAAAGCTAATACTGCTCAAGAGGATGCTACTACCGCTAACACCTCTGCTGGTATTGCCCAGTCTACGGCCAATAATGCGGCAACTGCTGCGGGTGCTGCTCAAGATACAGCCAACACGGCGAATAACAACGCCAGCACTGCTCTTACAAATGCGAGTATCGCCCAAACCAAGGCTAATGACGCCAGCAGCCTAGCCGAGGATGTATCCGAACGACTGGATACTCACCAGACGTATTATAGATTCGGAACTGAGGGTCTATTTATTGGGGACCCCTCCTCAACATCGGAACTTCGCCTGAAGCCCGATAGGATCGAGATGGCACAGAACGGTGTCCCCATATCCTGGTGGGAAGGTGGAGTATTCGTAGCTGATGAGGTTCTTCTTGCTGCTGCTTCCATTGGTAACCATAAGTTCGAACAGTATGGACCAGGTAGAACGATTGTGAGACCCATATGAGTGTTCAGAATAGCCAGAGCGTAGGCCAGTGGGGATCACAGGTACTTGTCCGTATAACCTTACTCCAGCAGGAGGTGTCAAATAACAGGTCCCAGGTTCGGGTCGATGGTCGACTCTATAACGGTGGTACAGTAGCAACTAACCGTAACGGAATCCCTTGGTCTATTGGTGGTCAAAATTCGGATTCAGGGACAGCGAACTTCTCCGTACCTGCTAAGACAACCATTGACTGGATTAGTCGAACCTTCTGGGTTACTCATGCTGCTGATGGTTCCAAGTACGTATCCTACTCATTTGCCTTTGGTCCCACGGGGTCACAGACATTTGGTACTGGTGGTTCTGTCTCAGTGGGTTGGCAGCTGCCGACTATCCCTCGAGCATCCCAGTCCACATTCTCTGCTGGCACTTCGTTCGATGTTGGCACCTCAGTCACTATCGACACCAACCGTGCCGTCAGTACATTCACCCACACCCTGCAGCTCTGGGAGTATGGTGTGGGGGCGGAAGCTCCTCTTGATACTATTGCTACCGGAGTTGGTCAAACTTATACCTGGAACCCCGTACCCCTTAGCCTAGCTACTTATTTCCCCAACTCGACATCGAAGCAGTTCTTCCTGCGTACCCTAACTTACAGCGGTGGTACTCAGATTGGTACTCACGACCGGCTGTTCACCCTTACTGCTCCCTCGAGCATGATTCCCACAGTTAGTGCAGTATCCGCTGCCGATCAAACTACTGATGTAGTTAACATTGTTGGTAGGTTAGTCCAGAATCTATCCAAGATCAAACTAACAGTTACCGCTGCCGGTGTACAAGGCTCGACTATCTCCAGTAGGTCTACGACACTCCAGGGTCAGACCATAAACCAGGGGACTGAAATACTCCTCACTGCCTCCGGAACTGTTCCCGTGGTAGGTCGAGCTACTGACTCTCGAGGCAGGCAGGGTAGTAATAATTTCAGCTTGAGTGTCCTGCCCTATGCTGCGCCAGCGGTTACTGCTTTCCAAGCACGAAGGTCTAGCAGTGGTGGGGCCCTCCAGGATGAGGGGGTACACCTCCGTATTGATCTCGCTGGTTCTATTCAGTCCCTGATTAATTCTACTCAGCGAAACGCCCTTACGATAGTTGTAAGGACTAAGCCCCGAGGTTCTTCTACCTGGACTACTCGGAACACAATCACCCCTGGAACGCTAACCTATAACAACTTCTTCGTAGTCGGGGGAGGTGGGATCTATAGCACTACAGTTGCTTGGGATGTACAGGTTCAATTCCAAGATAAGTTTGGGATGTACGTAGCCCAGACCCAGGTTGCAACAATAGGTGTCACGCTCGACCTCAACGACACGCTGGTGGGTGTGGGAAAGATCCATGAGCAGGGCGCTCTTGACGTTGGCCCCGGAGGCATCTTTGATAACGGCGTCCGAATTGAGCCCCCTGGGATTATCAACATTTATGCCGGAGCCACTGCACCATCCGGGTGGCTGATCTGTGATGGTGCTGCCGTTTCTCGTACAACCTATGCTTCTCTCTTTGCAGCAATCGGCACCACCTACGGCGCGGGCAATGGGTCCTCTACATTCAACCTGCCCAACTTGAAGGGCCGGGTTCCCGTAGGTCGAGATACGGGACAATCCGAGTTTGACTCTCTTGGTGAAACGGGCGGGGCTAAAACCCACACGCTGACGGAGGCCGAGATGCCTTCACACAACCACTCCGCATCGACGGGCTCCGCTGGCAGCCACACTCACCAATCGCGGGGCTACTACAGCAACGCCTCGGGCGCCGTTGGTCAGCGCATGGCAATATCTCGATACGCCATCAGTGGAGACCCCCTGGACAACAACTCGCTACAGGCCGCTGGCGCGCACACGCACACGGTGAGCGTCGGGAACAAGGGGGGCGGCGGCGCGCACAACAACTTGCAGCCATACATTGCTCTGAACTACATCATTAAGGCCGCTTGATCGACGCGTCATGCATCATGGGGTCATCCTGACGGGCTCTCAGAGAGGGCTAAAATCGCCCCTCACCTATCAAGTCGAGTCATTTATCATCGTCAATATTGGAGCGATTTAAACAACAACTTACCCCCTGAGAGTAGAATCGGGCTACTTCCCAGGGGGTAAGGTCTAGTGAGGCTTACTCGTCTTCGTCGAGTTCCTCGTCGTCGCCCTCGGCCTCTTCAGCGGCAGCAGCGGCAGCTTCAGCCTTCTGCTTTGCCTTGCGGTCCTTGAGCGCCTGGAGCTTCTCCTGCTTGTCCTGCTCGAGTTCGCCCGCCTCGTACGCGTCGAGAATCGCGTCGATCTCGGGGTCCTCAGGGCCAGACCAGGTCCAGCGGTTGCGGTTGCCAGCGATGATCTCGCGGTTGAGTCGACCATCACGGGCCATCTTGCGGAGAAGAATGCGGAGGTCACGGGTCTTGACGACCTTACCCGTGCGAACCTTGATCAGCTCGACGATGTCGGAAACGCCGAAAGTCTCCTCCTCGACGACCTCAGCCTCGGCAGCCTTCGGAGCAGCCTTAGCAGGAGCGGCCTTTGCCTTAGCGGCGGGCTTCTTCGTTGCCATAATATTCCTTTGCTAGTTAGCGGGTGGGTGGTGCCTAGTTAAGGCGATCAGGTAATACTTTACCTCATCCTAAGTCAGGTTGTCAAGGTGGCTCGGAATGAAAGTGATCGTGGAATATAAGCAGTTGACAGGGTAATACTACCTCGTATAATATATAGGTATGAGCTACTCGAAAAGAAAAGAAGCACCAACCGAAACTCAGGAGTTCACTGTTGACCTGATTGAGAAATGCCCAAGTTGTCATGGTACTGATGTGCTAAGGGTCAATCTCCTAGTGGGTACGGGTCAGTGCAAGCCCAGCCACCGTTGGTGCTCGGGGTACAGCTGCACATACACGAAGGATCTGCTCAGTGGCAAGTAGGTACATGATCATCGAGTTCGATGAAGAAGCCCCCGCGAACAAGCTACGCGCTCAGATTGATAATGCCACCAAGGCAGGGAAGCCTTTCCGAGTAGTCGGCCTCTTTGCCAAACCAACCCACTACTGCGATTGTGGTGTGGACAAGTGGACAGGTACAAAGTCTCAACCCGCCACTACTAAGCGGGGTCGAAAGTTCGGGTGGTGGGTGTGTATAGAATGTCGTCGACCAGCAGCTTCAATCTCGGGGTTGGTCAACCAGATAAACCCAGATGATATTATTAACCCGCCGACCTTCGATCTTAAGAACGGCGTCGGTAACCTGATCTTCCATATTATGAGTCTCTCTGCAGTTACACAAAGGAAACCATGAACGATATCCTGGGTATAGGATTCCTGATCACCCTCGGCTTAGTAGGGTTAGGGATTACTGTTATTAACCTTAGTCGACGGAAGTGGTAATGGGACGCAAATACAAGTTTAAAACCAGGCCCTACCATCACCAGGTTGCAGCGATCAAGAAGCTGCTCAGTACGGGTTTTGGTGGTGCTCTCCTCATGGAGCCTCGAACTGGCAAGACGAAAACCATGATCGACTACATGAGCATTCTCCACCAGTTTCATGGGGTCAACCGAGTAGTGATCATTTGCCCGGTCGTCGCCATTGAGGTGTGGAGGAGGGAGCTGGAAGTTAATGCTCCGGTCAAGTACCGCCTAGTGATCATGGACCGAGATGGTCGTAAGAACGGGAAGATGCCTTCCTATGGTCAAGACATCCTTGACATCGTTATCATTAACTACGATGCTTTCTCTACTCCCGGTGAGCTGCGGTATCATATGCGAGGCCCGAACAAGGGTAAGCCCGTTCTAGACAAAGAGGGCAATCACCTGCGGTCAAAGACCAAGGGGGGTCGCTATGCCATGAAGAACATGGTCATTAAGTGGCAGCCTCAACTCATTGTCCTTGATGAGAGCCACCGCATTAAGACCCCTAGCGCTAAGAAGTCAACAGCGATTCACTCGCTGGGTAAGCATGCTGAGTATCGTGCGCTGATGACTGGTACAGTTGTTACTAAGGAGAAACGTCTCTTCGATATCTACAGCCAGTGGCGGTTCTTGAACCCCGACCGCTTCGTTGACGAGTGGGGCGAGACCATGAACTTCGCTGAGTTCAAGGCAGAGTATGGTCGATGGCTTGCTCAGGAGAAGTATACAAAGTTCTTGGGTCCCAGGAATGAGAAGAAACTCCACACCCTTATTCACAAGGATAGTTTCAGTATTACCCGAGAAGAGTGTTATGACCTACCTCCCACGACGACACAGATCATCCCTGTCCCCTTGGAGGAGTCGGGTGAGACCTACGACCAGATGGCCGAGGACATGGTCGCTCGGATTCAGACGGGTGAGATTACGGAGGCGTCGATCAAGCTTGTACAGCAGCTTCGTCTTCAGCAGATCACTTCGGGCGTTGCAAAGACCGCGCCGAGTAAGGAGTACCCTGAGGGACGCATCGTCGTTATCGGGTCAGAGAAACTAAGGGCGATTGAGGACCGCCTAGAAGACCTCATGGAAGCAGATGAGAAGGTGGTCATTGGTGCCTTATTCAAGCACGACATCGCCCGACTTATTAAACTGGGTAGAAAATTGGGGGTCCCTACCTTCGCCATTCATGGTGGTGTCAAGCAAGCTGACCGGGCTCCGATCCCTGAGCAGTTCAGTAAGGTATCCGGAGGGGCTATCTTTATTGGTCAACCAGCAGCTGCCGGCGAGGCCATCGATCTCAGTGCTGCTTCAATCCTGCAGTGGTACTCTCTCCCCTCGAGCTGGGTTAACTTCAGGCAGTTCTCCGACCGGATCGCCCTCAGTGAACACCCGACCTTCCACGAGTTCTACCTTGCTAAAGATACAGTCGACGAGCTGAGGTATGAAACGTTGCTGAGGGATGGTGACATGGGTAAGATGATGATTGAATCCCCCGAACGACTCCTCCGCCTGGGTAAGGTTTTTAAGTGAATGATGGCGTTGACAAGGTTCTGCAGATAGGATAAACTACAACTATGATCATTTTCGAGGGTAGTGATGGGGCTGGGAAGACCACCCTTATCAAGTCGTTCCAAGAGCTGTCCGGCTTACCGATCGCTCCAAGGGTGGTGAGCAAGGATGCCGAAGCGATGGTCGACCTCAAAGCTTGGGTGTGGGATAATGTACAGCACGGTTTCCAGGAAACTATCTACGATCGTCACAGGCTGATCAGCGAATACATCTACGGCCCTATCCTCAGGCCCAGCCAGGAACCAGGCTTCAACGATCCCGACTGGGTTGGCTATGTAATGAGTATGTTCTATCTTTACGTCGATCCGATCATCGTCTACTGTATTCCACCCCTTAAGTCAGTGATGACTAATGTAACGGGCGATCCTGACAACAAGGTGGTGGAGAATCACATCGAGGCCATCTATACAGCTTATCTCCAACGGGCCATGACTGACCTCGTCCTTAGGCCTACCCGAACTATTATCCACAATTACACCACTGCCTTTGAGGGTGAGACGGAGGGCCTGATCCTAGGCCTGATGGCGAACCGCAAGGCTGAAAGGAAGACCAATGCCATCATCTGACCACATGCAGGATTGGCTCGACAGTCAGAGCGAGCTTCAGACCAAGATGCCTTCACCTCACCCCACTGTTCTCTTCATGAATGCAACAGAAGACGAGGATGGCGGTAGCGAGGCAGATCGAAAAGCTGCCATTGACTTCATCCACTGGAACGTGACTGCCCTAGTCGACGAGCTGCATGAGCTGCTTGGGGAGGTCGGGTGGAAGCCCTGGGCCAAATCCCGCCACATTAATCTCGAGGCAGCTCGGGGGGAGCTAATTGATGCTCTCCACTTCATGGGTAACTTGGCTCTAGTTCTCGGCATGGATGATGCGGCCGAAATTATGGAGCGGTATCACAAGAAGCATGAGAAGAATGCCAAGCGTCAGGAGGAAGGTTACGATGGGGTCTCGACTAAGTGCAAGGGCTGCGGTCGAGCACTGGATGACGACGCAGTTCAGTGCCGGGTAGACATGGGTCGTAACCGATTCTTCTGCGAGTCCAACGGGACCTGGCAATTCATGTACATCGATGCCTAAGAAAACAAGCCCGTTCTTTTTGGCCCTATTTATTCCACACCCCACACTGAGGTAGACTCTTGAAACACTATCACGCAGCAAACATGACCGAACTCCACGAGAAACTTGTTGAGGGACTCGTCTGGGGGACTCACGAGGATCTCGATCTAGTAAGCTCTGTCGACGTTCAACAGCATATGGTAGTCGCTGAGTGCGACAGTATGGAGTGGGACTTTGACCTGAAGCACTCCTGGCTTACTAAGCAACGCTGGTCTATGCTTGTCCGACAGTATGTCGATCCCCAAGACCTAGAGGTCTGGATTGGTCGGGTTACATCTCGTATTGGGATCAAGGACCGAGGTATTGCAGTCATGCGTACTAAGACTGTTAAGCCCCGAGGCGGTGAGGCAACAGGCCATAGCAATAAACAGACTCGCATCTGGGGTGCCTGTATGCTCAGCTTCAGTTATAAGGCGAAGCCCAAGCCTACCATCACACTCCACTCTCGTACTTCCTACCTCGGCTACATAGGGGCTCTAGATATGAGTGTTGCTTACATGATCGGGAAGTACCTCGCTCGAGAGCTGGGCATCTCGGTCGCAGACATCGGCTTTGTGTGGATCAATGAGGCGACTCAGTGGCACTACTTTAAGTCTATGTCTTACCTGCTTAACAACCCCGATCCCGAACAGGCTAAGCTCTTCCGTCGTCTACTTCTTGACCCTCAGGACACATTCACCCGAGAGGAGAAGCTGATGGTTATCCAGCACCCTGCTCTTCTTGGTTCCCGTAAGTGGCTCCAGAAGGTTGTTCGAGAAGATGCTGAGGGTCGTACCTATGGTGCTTTGACTTACAATACATTCCGTCGAGTCATCCGCCGGTATCACACTGAGGTTCACGGCTTCGAGTACGCTGAGCAGTTTGAGGGTTGGGAGTATTACAAGCGAGGACCCATGGCTGGACAGCAGAAGGAATTCTACAAGGCATACCCCCCGCTCCCCTCTGTCAAGATTGACGAGCTTGACTTCAGTGCCATTGGTATGCCAATCAACCGTCGATACGGTGAGCCCTTTGTTGGTGGCGATGACTCTGATGACGACGACGAGTAAGAACCGAGTAGTTGACATGGATTACCTAGTCATATTATGATCTGATTATGCGCGACTCATATCGCGGCACGATTAGAGATCACTCAGAGACCGGAGGAGCCCTCTCCATGTTCATTGCATCATCACTACACAAAAAGGATGGGCCGGCGTATGAGACGTTCAAGTCCATCTTCATATACATCCGTGATGAGCTACTAAAGACACCTCCCGTCGACGTAGGGGAATGGCAGAGCCAGAAGATCCAAGTAATGATGCGTGAGTTACTTCATGTTACTTTTGAATGGGAGATGCCCGATTTCCCAGAAGAAGCAGCCATGATCACAGGCGCTAGGATGCCATGGGCAGAAGATCATTTCTTAGAGAGGGTGTCGGGCGAACCATTAAACCCGGCACCCTCTGAGGCGTGGTGGCCATTCGCACAGAAGAAAGGCGGCGATACCAACCCTGACCATAAGAGTGAGGGGGAGGCTTTTAGTCATACATACCCCGAGCGATACTGGCCGAAATGGGCAGGGTCTCGGTATCACTGGGAAATTGCTAGGCTTAAAGCAGACCCAATTCGAGGCATCCGCTTTGACTATGGGGACCTCAACGATGTGGTCAACCAGCTGAGTAAGTCTCCCAATACACGACAGGCCTACCTCCCCGTCTGGTTCCCTGAAGACACAGGTGCAGTCCATGGCAAACGCGTTCCATGTACCCTTGGCTACCATTTCATCATACGGGAGGGTATTCTTGATATCTCCTACTTCATGCGCAGCACTGACCTCATCCGACACTTCCAGGATGATGTATATATGGCCGTTCGACTCGCACAGTGGGTAGTTGAACAACTTAGGGAAGACAGCCCCCATCGGCCGCTCCGAGTAGGCAAACTGATCTTCCACACCGCTAATATGCACATCTTCGACCAAGACGTGGCGATGATTGAGTACTGGAAGTCTCAGGGAAAGACTTGGTACTGATGGACACCAGGGAAATTAACTTAGTATGGGAAGTAAGTCCGCCCCTACTGGGTAAGTCATGGGCCACCACCCAAGATCTTATCTTTTATGAGGTCATGCCCGATGGTACAAGAGAACGGGTCCGAGTAACTGTTACACAAGAGAGAGTTCAATGAGAATCTCAAGAGATCAGATGCTAATGGAGATTGCCCATACCGTAGCTAAGCGGGGTACCTGCTCGAGACTTCATGTTGGAGCAGTCTTCAGCAGAGACGGTCGGATTGTCTCGACTGGTTATAATGGTACTCCGGCTGGTATGCCTCACTGTCAGCACTGGGACGATGATGATAATACGGGGTGTGACCAGGCTGAGCATGCTGAGCGGAATGCCATCGCTTGGGCTGCTCGCCATGGGCTGGCTCTCGAGGGCTGCGAACTACACGTTACCCATGCTCCCTGCCTAGCTTGTGCTAGGTCAGTGATCAATGCCGGCATCGGCAGGGTATCATACAAAACCCCCTACAGGCTGAGGGAAGGCATTATCCTACTCGCTGAAGCTGGTGTGGAAATCTGGGATCTCTCTCGACCGGAGGGGTATCGTCAAATTGATCCCCGGTTCCAAGAATGATATGATTTGATTACTGAAGCATTACAAGGGAGCATGACTTGGCAATACTACTCGAGGATCAATGCTTGATCTGTGGCGATCACGATGTCGAGAGTTACTCGGTTGGTCCGCTCGATGCTGAGATAGTAGTAGTAACTAACCGCAAGTCATCGGGGCGATTTCAAGAGGCCTTAGATCTCGAACTGAAGGAACTAGGGCTGGATGTTAAAAAGGTACTGTTTACCCCGGTTATTAAGTGTCGTAGTTTTGACGCCACGCTCACTACAAGACAACTCAAGGACCATGCTGCCGAGTACCTTCTACCCGAACTCCAAGAGTATCCCCGAAAGTTCATCCTCTGCCTTGGTAACGAGGCACTACAGTCTCTAACTGGGAAGTCGGGCATCACGAAGTATCGGGGTAAGCCATTTGATGTTCTCGACGGTGCCGTCGCTATGGCTACTCTTTCTCCCTCAGCAATCAATCGGAACCCAGGCCAGAAGCCTGGTTATCTTGCCGATCTACGCCTCTTTGTTAATAGAACAAAGGGGCTTGTTGATAACTTTCCCCAGCCAAACTACTTCGTTGTTGATAACAAGGAAAAACTAAAGAAACTCTTTAAGGTCCTCTCTATAACAGAGGAGATCTCGATTGACATCGAGACATATGCCCCCGGCGGCGAGTATTACATGGACACCGGTAGGGTAGTATCTATTGCTGCCACTTCCATAGTTCGTGATACCTTTGGTAGGCGTAAGATATTCGTTTGGGCTCTGCCCCTCTGGCATCCTCAGTCACCATTCCGGAACCAATGGGAAAAAGTTATTGCCCTGATGGGGAAGTACATCTCGAACATTGAGGTAGTCACGGCACACAATAGCTCATTTGACTGTAAGTGGTTGATCTGGTTCGGCATGAAGCTGTATCCAACGTTCGATACAATGCTCGCCATTGCTCTCCTCAATGAGAACGTGCAGAAAGGCCTCAAGCCCCAGGCAATGGCTCGCCTTGGTGTGGAGCCCTGGGGCATCGATACGGGCGACTTGACGAAGAATGACATCATGGATGTTCTTCACTACAATGTCCTTGATACCTGGTATACTTACCATATCAAGAAACAACTTAAGCAGGAACTGGAAGATCAACCCCGGCTGAAGAGAATCTTTGACCTCATCACCATGCCTGCTCAACGGGACCTTATTGACTCCGAACTGCGAGGTATCTGGATCGATGTCAAACGGCTCAACGAACGTAAACCCATAGCCGAGAAGAACCTCGCTGATGTAGAGAAACAAATCACTGAAGCTGCTGAGTTGGATGAGGTGCCAACCGATGTCTGGCCCACTGATGTTAGAGGCAAGCCGCTGGCTGTAAACTTCAACGCTAGTAAGTTTGCTCGATGGATGTTGTTCGAATGGCTTGAGCTGCCAATTACTGAGCGGGGTAAAAACAAGCCCGACGGATCACCGGGTGACCCTAGTATGGCTGAAGATATACTCAAGCACCTACAGTTGGACTACCCACACCCAGCGATCGACGGTATGCTCTCACGAGTAACAAAACAGAAGCATCTCAGTAGTTTCTTCAACCCTTATGCGGAGTTGTATGATGAAGACCATAGAATACACACCAACTTCAAGTTGGCTGGTACGGTTACTGGAAGACTTAGCTCGGGCAAAGCGGACGCGGATAAGATTTCAGGCTCTCGGGGTAAGATGCGAGGTGTCAATCTGCAGCAAGTACCGCGTGATCCGTTCATCCGGGGTCTATTCGGTGCTCCGCCAGGGTGGACCTTTGTTGAGGCTGACTTTAGCCAGATCGAACTAAGGATCGCTGCCTTCCTCGCAGATGAGACTACCATGAAGCATATCTATGCTACGGGTGGCGACATTCACTCTACTACAGCATCTCGAGTATCGGGTATCCCGATTAGTGAACTAACTAAGGAACAACGCAAGAGCGGTAAGCCCGTCAACTTCGGGTTCCTCTACGGTATGAGCTGGCGAAAGTTCATCGAGACGGCATTCAATAACTATGGCATCCTCTTCAGCGAGCAAGAAGCACAGGGTGCTCGGATTACTTATTTCGACCTGTACCCCAAGCTCCTCCCCTGGCACGCCAAGCAGCGACGATTGGTCAATCAGTATGGTCGAGTAGTAAGCCCACTAGGACGCGTCAGGCATCTCCCTGACATATACTCACCTGACCAGGGGGTGCGTGCTGAAGCTGAACGTCAGGCAATCAACTCACCCGTCCAGGGCTTTGGTAGTGATCTCGCAGTTATTGCCATGATCCACATCAATGAGAAGCTCCGTCAGCGAGGCTGGGATAAGTATGCTCACTGTCTGGGGCTAGTCCATGACGCTATCAACTTTGAGATCAGGAATGACTACGTCTCGAGGGTGATTCCGCTGATCAAGGACAGCATGGAAGATATGGACTATGTCTACAGACATTTCGGTACGGTAGTTGATATTCCGATTGTTGCTGATGTTTCAGTTGGACAGCACTGGGGAGACAAGGTAGAACTTACGCCTGAGCAGGTCTACGATTATAAGCCCGAGTATAGAGAAGCATGATTGCCCGTTGACGGGGTAAAATTTGCTTGATAAAATGCTAATGCATCATAAATAAATGATGCCCCAATATAACGCAAGGAGATGAGAGAATGCCGATCAAGCGCGACTGTGATCTATGCCGTCACATCAACGGGGTGACCACTGAGGCTGTCTATGACGCCAAGACATTAGATGGTCCCTGGGCTTACCTATGCCAGGATCACTACGACACCGACGCCCACCCCGGCTTCAAGACTGCCGCCACCCTATTGAATCGGGTGAAGTAATGGGTTGGGTCAAAGATATGAAAGCTCGGGCTCGACGTCAGCAAGAGCTCCAAGAAGAGCTGGCCCGGGCCAAGGCTGAAGAAAAGCGAAGAGCTAAGATCGCCAAGAAAGTTGAGCGATACGAGTGGGTAGAGAAAAACTACCTCAGAGATGCCAAGCCGGGTGATATTTACGTTACCATGAAGGTGCCTATGGTTGGTGCCGAGCCTTTCCTCCGCCGAGGCTGGAAGCAAGTTCAGACAACCCGGTACACTATCGGAATTCAAAACTTCCACACCCTGCGTATCCCTGTTGAGGTACTTCGAGAGAGGTACCCTAATGGCTAAGCGAGTATACTACTGTAAGAAAGCACGCAAGGTCGCCTTTGTCAACGAGCTTGAGGCCAAGATCGCTTTGGCTCAGCGCATCCGCCAGGAGAAAGGCGAATGCCGATACTACAAGTGCAACTTCGGTGACCACTACCACCTGACTTCGGAGGCGACCCATGGGAAATAAGAAGCCCGTTCACCCGGGGGTAATGGCCTGGCCATACACTGCAGCCGAGAGGTGCAAGTGGCTGAAGGCCATGGATGAATACTATGGTACCCCAAAGAACAGCCCACTACACCACGACCAAAGATGTACACTGATGTACCGAGGAGATGAAGTAAATGAGCAAGAGAACTGAGATGCCGTCGATTCAACTGGTGCCCGCACCTACTGCCCTGGACCACATCGACAAACTCACCATGATGGCCAAAGAGGACCATGTACTCAAGTCCTACCCTAAGGCTCAGAAGGAAGTACTCAAGGCATTGAATACCCTCTTCCTGCTGATGGTCGATGATGAGGAGTACCAGGAGAGGCAGAATGAGAAGGTTGCCCCCTTGTTGACTGCTCGTACCTGAGATGGTATGATTGACCCAACTAAACTGATACAAAGGATGAAGCAGTGGCTGACTCTGTACTTGAAGAAGAGAGAGTTGTCCTCAAAGTAACTGAGGATGGCGACCACGATACCTTCTCTCACTATGCGAAGAAGGATGACATTGGGTGGGCACTCGTAGAAGGTTTGCCCATTCGAGCATTGTGTGGAAAGCTCTGGGTGCCTAACAAGGACCCAAACAAGTACCCAGTCTGCCCAGCCTGTAAAGAGATCTGGGAGAGCATTAGTGAGTAATGGCGAGATTCAGCGGCTAGAAGCTCTGATGACACCCGACAATAAGGGGTTGTACTGGGACCCCTCAGTGGAGAAACGCATCAGTACGCACTCCATGCTGAAGACGTTTCGATCATGCCCGCTCTGTTCATACTTCAAGTATGTACTACGGCTCAAGCCTAAGATGCTTGCCAAGCCACTCAAGCGAGGCACCTGGGTTCACGAGCTGCTCGAGGCTCATGGCAATGGCGAAGATTGGAAGCCCATCCATGCTCGCCACAGTGCTAAGTTCAACGAGCTTTTCGATGAGGAAAAAGATTACTACGGCGACATGCCTAGTGAGATCGAAGCTATCATGCGTTCTTACATGTGGCATTACAAGAACGACCCCTGGGAATACGTCGCCAATGAGTTCACGCTTGAAGCTGAGTTCCCCGATGGCACTCTGTACCGGGGTAAGGTCGACTCACTGATTGAAAACGAGCATGGGCTCTGGCTGGTTGATAACAAAACCCACCGCACCCTACCGGACCTCAGCTTCCGAATGCGTGACAGTCAGTCGGCATTGTACCTCTGGGCTGCTCGAGAGAATGGCTTGCCCGTACGGGGCTTTATCTGGAACTACATTCGATGGAAAGCCCCATCGGTGCCCAAGCTCCTGACCAAGAATGATCGCATCTCTGACGCTGCCTGCGATACTGATTATCCAACCTTCGTGCGTGCACTGAAGGAGTACAAGAGAGACTACCCAGAGACCTTTAAGGTACGCCCTAAAGACCGCGATCGTGCACTATACCTAAAGGGTCAGCAGTACGTTCATGGCGCGCCTCAGGTCTCAGAGTTCTTCCGACGGGACATCCTAGAGAAATCCGATGAGATGCTCGACCGAGTCATGCACATGAACTACATCACAAGCCTTCGTATGCAGAACTATGACTTCAGTCACATTGATTACATCGAGGTAGCAGACCCCCGATACCAGGGCTTCTTCGAGAGTTATGAGGATCTCCACACCGCACATATCATGGGCGTAAACCTCAAGCCACTGATCAAACAGAACTACACCATTGGTGACCCGAACGACTATTACCAGGACCGCGCTGGCGACTTTGAGAAAGGCAAGTAAACATGGGTAATATAAGAGAACATGCCGTTAGGGAGATGGCAATAGCAGGAGTAGATGAAGATATCTATGGTGATATGACATCTAAAGCAGTACTTGAGTTGATCGAAGTGTTCGAGAAGCAGGGGCACTCGGGTATGAGTGCATCTCTTGTTCTTAGCATCTTTAATAGGGTAGTGGACTTCAAGAACCTATCACCCCTCACCAATGACCCCAGTGAGTGGCAGCAGCACAGCGAAAGCATGTGGCAGAACAAGCGTAACAGCGAAGCTTTTTCCCATGACCAGGGCTTCTCCTACTCTCTTACTAGTGAGACACGTTGGGAGACTGATGAGTATGATCGTCGAGTTCGCAAGCTGACCTTATACCAGACTGAGCACACCCATTCCAAATCTCACGTTGAGACCCAGCCTGAGGAGGCACAATCTAATGGCTAAGATTGATTACGAGGCACTGGCTAAGAAGCATATCTCCCGACCAGCAACCACCACTAGGTACCCCAAGTTTCTAGTCTATGGTCGAAACAAAAAGGGAAAGTCTACCTTCGCCCTCTCAGGAGGCATCGACAAAACACTCATCTTGGATCCCGAGGATGGCACTGATGAGATGAAGTCAAAGAACCCTCATGTGTGGAAGATTAACAGGTGGGAAGACATTGATGATGCTTTCAACTACCTGAAGTATGCAGACCACCCCTACCAATGGGTTGCAGTAGACGGGCTTACTCGATATGCCAACATGGCACTGAAGTATGTCATGAGACTTCAGGAGGAGAAGTCACTTGATAGAATCCCCGGCATGGTTCAACTCAAGGACTATGGTAAAGCTGGCGAACTGATGAAGGATCTACTGACTCGGTTCCATAACCTGCCTATGGGGGTGATATTTACAGCGCAGGAACGGATGTCGGAATCGTTTGATTCGGAAGAGGATGAGGACTCAGAATCGTCAGATGCTATCTTTATCCCTGATCTGCCCAAGGGCGTGAGGGGTTACGTTAACTCTATCGTCGATGTCATTGGTCGTATCTATGTGGTTAAGAATGATGAAGACAAGTACGAGCGTCGACTTTGGATCGGTGAGTCACTGAAGTATGATACGGGCTACCGGTCAGATTTTGAACTGCCATCTTACCTTGCCTCTCCTACGGCTATTCGACTGACGCGTCTTATCCGAACAGGTAAGCCGACTGCGCCAAAGGCTGCAACGAAGTAGTAGGGTATAAGGACCTTTGAGCCTCACACCCAGTATGGTAAACTAATATTAGCTAACCCAACCAAGGAGAATAAAAATGGGAGCAACAGCACGTCAAGTAGACTTCTCAGGAGTCAAGGATGGCGGAAACTTTAACCGCAACCGAATCCCTGCTGGAGACTACCTCGCAATCATCACCAAGGTCGAAGATGCGAAGGCGAAGGATGGTATCGACCAGTACCTCTTCAGCATCAAGATTAAGAACCGTCCCTCTTCGGTTTTCCCCCACTACTGCAAGCTGCAGGAGAACCAGCTCTGGAAGCTGCGTAACCTATTCATCGCTGCGGGCAAGACAGTGCCGAAGAAGCGACTCAAGGTCGACCCGAACCAGATCGTCGGTAAGCTGATCGGTGTTACGATCGAGGACGACGAGTACCAGGACAAGGAGCAGTCGCAGATCTCGGGTGTCTTCCCCGCTGCAGAGCTGGGTGACGATGAGAACCTGACTGACGACGACGCTTCGGTCGACCCGGACGGCGGAGACGAGGACGAGGATGACTCGGACATCGCAGCCCCCGTCTCGGTTGACGAAGATGAGGACGAAGCTGAGGACGAAGAGCCTGAAGCTGACGAACTCGCTGGCCTCTCGCGCAACGAACTGAAGGAGCGCATCCGGGCACTTCAGGATGATTTCGTTGTGAAGAAGTCCATGACTGATGATGACCTCCGAGACATCCTCTCCAAGATGATCGCAGCAGATAGCGATGATGAAGAAGAGGAAGAGACCCAGCCGAAGCAGGCAGCCAAGAAGAAGACCAAGGCGCCCGAGCCGACTGAGGATGAGGACCTCGACGAGCTCGACATTGACGACCTCTGAAGCGGGATTCGACACCCGCTCGGTGACAACTTGATGGTCTAGTCCCACCATCGAGAACCCCAAGACCCCTATTCAGCCGCAGGATGGCAGCCACAGCTGAGTAGGGGTCCTTGGTGTTTCACCACCTTGACTCGTTGAACTTAGCATTGATAGGATACAGGTATGTCCCAGCCAGAGTCTCGCCTTCAGCGAAAGATACAGAATGCCATCCGAGCCGAGGGTCACTTTGTCTTTAAGGTTCACGGATCCGAGTTTATGATGGCCGGACTATGTGATTTGATCGTATGTGCTGGGGGGCTATTCATCGGGCTGGAGGTCAAACTACCGGCTACTCGGAGCAATACCTCAGCTCGCCAAGATTATGTCATGGGTCTGATCAACGAAGCAGGTGGGGCAGCCGCTGTGGTATGCTCCCCAGAAGAAGCTATCGACGTGATCGACTCAACTCTTAGTAAGTGGGGTAAGAAGTGAGGCGTCCTCTGAGCACCCCGCATTACCCGGCTCCCAGGAATGCCGAGGATCAATCGATTGATTATGATGCCCTATGCGATTTATGGGCGCGACGGTTGCCCGAGCATACTCTTAGGGAATTGACCTCAGATTATATGAGGGGCATGATTGATGAAACTACAACCGACGCGTATGAGGAATACCATCGTCGCGAGCGGGCCGGCTTGTTGCGCGAGCAGAAGTCGATAGGTTCATCCCAGCGATCTCGTAAAATGCGATCGGGTAATTTATCAGGTCAATGATATGGGGCGATTAGGGAGCAACCCAATGCCCTTAGGGAATGCCTTGATTTATGATCGATCGATCAATGATCGAAAGCAAACGCCAAGAGCTGTATAGGCTAGGCGAACACACACAAAGATACCCTGACTCAAAGAACAAGTCAGGGTCAGTTTGTTTTATTTATTTGGTACCCGTCTCAGGTGTCTCGATGATCTCTCGGTAACGGGGTCCATATGTATCTCGTTGGCTGGAGCCCGAAGTGAGACTCCACACCAGGAGCAGATAGTCGTCATGGTGTGGAGGTCGGCAGCGGATCGGACTGAGGGATGTTCGAAGTCGAACGTGCCTTGGCAGTTGCCGCAGTGTATGATGATCTTCATGTGGAACGGGGAGGGATCGAACCTCCACTCGGGCGACGGGGCAAATGCCCCTGAACTCCCTGCTCTGCCTATTGAGCTACCGTCCCGGGTGGCCATCGCAGGTTGTCAATGGAGTCAGGTGGCGCCTAACCGATCCGAACCCTTTGCCTCATGGCCTCTCGAGCGGGTCCCACTTAAAGCTCGAGCTGTTTTCCATATGTAGTTATGGGGTAGGGGGCTGACGGTGTGTGACCTTCGGGTTGCCGCGCCAGCCCCCTGGCTTGTTAGTCGATCTCGATGTCGTCCAGGTCATCCAGGTCATCGACCTCTTCGACCTCTTCGATGGTGTCTTCGGGCTTAGGCTCGGCCTTGCCTCGCTTGCGGGGGGTGGATGAACCCGAGCCCGTTGCCCGACCTCGACCCGGCTTGTTGAGCTTCCAGGTTTCGAACTCCGACTTGATCTTGGGCAGATCAGCCTCGCTGAACTCATACCGACCGCCGGCGCCAACCGCTTCGAAGCTCGACTTGCCCGAGCGGAAGAACTGACGCAGCGTCTTCGCATCGGTGCCGATCTGGGTGGCAACCTCCTTGGCGCCGAGCAGCTTATTGCCCTCGCCATCCTTGCCCCCATCCGTGTACTTAGTCTTCTTGGCGGGCGTCTTCTTCTTGACTGGGGCCTCGTCGATGTCGTCTACCTCAGGCAGCTCGTCATCGTCTTCTTCGTCATCCGAGTCACGAGCGGGCTCATCGTCCTCTTCGTCATCAGCCTCGTCGTCGACTTCGTCATCGACCTCGTCGTCATCATTGTCTTCGACCTCGAGCAAGGCAGCGCGGTAGTCGCCCACCGTGGCATCTTCATCGAGCTCAAGGCCCTCAGCCTCGGCAAGTTCTTCAAGTTCTGCCTTGACCTTCTTACGCAGTTCAGTGGCAGTGTACTTCAGTCCCATGATTTATATCCTTTGTGTATTTGATGGCATCGCCTTGAGGTGGCGATATAAGCAATATATACGAGGCAAATTGACGAGTCAAGGCACCCCGAAAACAAAGTTAAACTTCTTTTTGATCGTGACCCATTTCACCTGGTCGACACTCAGTAAGAAAGGTCTCGTGGTTAAGGGGGCTATTGCAGAACCAACACCCATATACTGCCTCATCTTTGGCAGCTTCTGCACCCTCATCACTCGATAGGATATCCAACGAGCCATCCTCTTTGACTTCAACACTCACAGGCATGTAACTAATCTCTACCCAAGAGTGCTGCTTAGTGTCAGCGGCTTCCATCATGTAGGTCTCTCGCATTTCTTATTACTTGGTTAACTTCGGTCATTACAGCAGTGTACCAGTTAAATCGTCTGAGCTGGGCCCCATCTAACGGCTCAACCATTGTCGGTCTCAGTACCTCAAGCACCTTAAGGGCGGCCTCTAGCTCCTCGACCCTCAGGTGTGGGAGTGCCTCAGCCACCGAAGAACCTCGGACGATTGACATCCCATCTTTGGTTCATCTGAGGTTTACGGATATCCATAAGATCAGCACTCGACCCACATAAGAGGCAGCGATGAGCGATCTCTGAGGCTCCTAGGCGATACCCATTTAGCATGCGCGGGCGTAGGGCCTTATAACCAAATACAGTCGGCCTGCGGCAATACCCGCACCAATGGTGCTGATCCATGTCAGCAGTCAAGTTGGGTGTCCATACTCGAGAGGCGATGACAGGCTTGCCCCTTTTGTCCAGGCTGTTCTTGACCTTGAAATGTCGGATAGGGGGCATGAAGTTGAGCCCGGGGTTGTTGATCGCAGCATTGGCGATCTTAGGCATGATCTTATCAAGGCGCTCGAGGGCTTCGTCGTAGTACTCAACCCGTTGTGATCGCCACTTCTGCTCCCCTTTAACTAGGACAAGCAATCGCCAGGGTCTATGACCTTCTGCATAGTAATGCTCAGGTATCTCGGGTACTGTCGTGAAGTACTTCTCGAAGCGATCATCTTCACGCAGCTCATGTATGGTGATCATACCTAACTCTGTCATCCCTGCCTCCTCTCATTATCATTATGCGCGCATATGCGGGGCATGATTTGATTATATAAAACCCCCATTCCCCCGTCAACTACGATCCCCGGAATGTTGAGTTGCGACTAGGTTTCCCGGCATATAATATTGACATAGACTCACTGCCCACTATAGGCGGTGGCTCATCGTTACAACGTACTCACAGGTAAGGGACCCACATGACAAAGCAGAAAGCCCCCTCGGGAAATCAGGGCAAGAATAGTCCGTTGTATAAGATGGGGTACCAGGATGGCCTTAACCAGGTGAGACATGCTGTATTGACCCATCTCCAGTACAAGTACATCCACGACATCGACCGGCCAGCACGAGGTAGTGCTGAAGCTAACTATTTATTAGGGCTTGCCACTGAGCTATCCTCGCTGCTGAAAGGTCTCGAATGACAACTAAGTCCGATGTAGAGAAGTCACTGAGACTCATCTCGAGGGCTTGGGGTAGGCAAGAGGGTTTCGCTTTCTTCCCTTACATCGATCGAGAAGCTCAGGTCAGGACGGGTCAACGACGAGCAGGCTTCCATGAAGGACCTGCGTTCGAGTGGCCCCGCGAGCGCGAGCAGATCATTAGCTACCTGTTAGCCCACACCAAGCATGATGTATACTGGTCGACGTCACTCTTTGAGTACCCCATCCGTCAAGAGGGGTATGCTATGGATGAGCATGCTCTCTGGGCTGATCTCGATGAAGCGGATCCTCGTACGATCGATGATTACCCGCCCACCATTGCATGGGAGTCAAGTCCTGGCCGGTATCAGGCACTCTGGGTGGCTCAACGAGGTACGGGTGATTTTGCTGGGGCATCTTGGCCGGGCAATGAGAACCAGAAGCTGACGTATGCAGTAGGGGCTGACCCCAGCGGGTGGGATACAGTTCAGCTGCTGCGCATACCAGGCTGGCAGAACCATAAACCTGAGTACAGGCGTAAGGACGGGACGTTCCCTAAAGGTAAGATCCTCTGGTCGAACGGACCCGAGTATCAGCTGGACGACTTCAGTGACCTACCAGATGTAGTCATCGGGGACACCCAGCTAACTGATGCACTGGCTGCTGACATCGACGCGGTTGATAGACTCGAGGTTATTGCCCGTGTACGTTTAAAGTTGAATCATACAGCCCGAGAGTTGTTAGGTGCACGAGCTGCTGCTGGTGACAAATCGGAGAAGCTATGGTACCTCATCCGATGCCTCGCCGATGTAGGCTGCTCGGTTGCCGAGATTGTGGCAGTGGTCCGCCCATCGGTGTGGAATAAGTTCTCGGGTCGACATGATGAACTACGACGACTGATCGCTGAGTCATCCAAGGCCATCGCGAAGCGGTCAGATGAGACAGTAGAGAAGCTTGAGAAGGAGGAGGAAGAGGATGATGGCATCGAACGGCCAGAACCCGACCGGCTTGGCTTCCTGCTCAAGAACATCAAGAAGCCTAAGTATTTGATTAAGGACATACTTACGGAGGGTGCTTGTGGTTTTATTGCAGGTGAACCCAAGTCTTACAAGTCTTGGGTGGGATTGGATATGGCATTCTCTCTTGCTACTGGTGCTGACTTTCTTGGTCATTTCCGCGTGGTTAATCCCGGGCCAGTGCTGTACATCCAAGAAGAAGACCCGCCCGCCACGCTGAAGAACCGATCAGCTAAGATCTGGGTCAACAAGGCCATGGACAAATTCAAGCTGGTCCAGGATGACGATGGCGCAGGTATTTGGTGGTTGCCCAAGGAGCAGGAAGAGTCATTCGACCCAGATGTTATGGCATACATCCAACGGGGATTCACTATCTCGAACGATGCATGGCAACTCTGGCTCGATGAAACGCTATCCAAGGGCATGAACGGGGAACCCTACAAGCTCATCCTTATCGATACTCTGATGATGACCGCTGGTGAGGTTGAGGAGAATAAGTCTCAGGAGATGACCAACCGCATCTTCAGACCACTCAAGGTACTGTCACGCAAGTATAACGTAGCGGTCATAGTCATCCACCACATGGCTAAGTCGGAGAAATCTAGACCGGGTCAACGCATGCTCGGTGCAGTTGCTAACCATGCATGGGCTGAAGATAGCATCTACATCTCACATACGGGTGGCTCACACGTTCGGATCGATACCGAATCCAAGACTATCCCAGGTAGTGCATATCGGATGGACAACCTCCAGAACATGGAGTGGAACCCCAACGTATCACCATGGAGTGGGGATGACAAACCTGAGCAGTCTTCCACACCAGGCGAGCGGAAAACTTCACCTCAGGCCAAGCGAGCCAGGGATGAGACAATCGAGCTACTGCAGCATGGGCCGATGACCACTCAGGCTATCGCTGAGGCTAGGAAGATCTCGAGGTCAGCGGTACACAGGCAGATGACAAGGCATCTTGAACGAGGGGTTGTGGAACGAGAGCAGCTATCTGACGGGTCGAATAGGTGGTTCCTCGTAGCATTGTCGAAATAATAATTACTCCTAATTGATTATTGATTAGGATTAGGCTAAAATTGAAATCATCCTAATCAATTCGATACATGGGAGTGAATAGAATGGCAAAGTACATAATAGAGGTCGACATAGAAGAGGGTGTTGACCGAGAGGGTAACCCTCGATCTGAGGAGAAGGTGGAAAATTACATCCGTCTCTCAACTCAGCAGGCCCTGGTTAAGGCCAACTGCCTGATCAACTCGGTTAAGGTGAAGAAGTCTGCAGCTCGAGTCGCGGGTGCTCCCCGTGGTAAAGGTACGGCAGGCCGTAAGCCGATCAATCGACCGAAGATCGAAGCCTGGATCCGACGCAATGTCGAAGCCGGTCCCTCGACTCAGGGTACCACAGGACTCAACGGCGTTGATCGTGAGGGTCGTCCTCTGATCGAGTCGAAGAACCGCATTTATCCCCACCTCTTGCTGCAGCCCGAGCCTGATGGTGTGGGACTCAGCATGCCCGCCATCGTGAAGGTCATGGGTGAGCTCGAGGTCGAGGGCTATGTCGAACGGGGCTTCGCTGCAGGCTCACCGTTCTACGAGCTCATTCGCCCGCTCGAGGAAGATGGCCAGGTGGGTGTACGAGGTCGCGAGGTCGATGATGACGAGGTCGATGACATCATGGATGCCCCTCGCCAGCGCATTAAGCGAGCAGAACCCCGAGTGATCGACTTCAACTCCTTGCCTGACGATGAGCTGAATATCGACTGATAAGTTCTGCCAGTAGGCCCTGGGATACACACCTAATCGCCCCGACGAAGCAAGCTGATAAATGACTCGACTTGCTAAATCGGGGCGATTATGGCGTAACCTACCGACCTCTATCGAGGCTGTTCTGAAGCAAGCCCCTAATGCCCCTAAGCTCATCGAGGATCTGCTGATCCAGGCTCGGGGGTGATGATGTCATCACCTTGTTAGTTACCTTGAGCATAGCCTCCTGCCGAGCGTACTTCATAGCCTTCTTGTGACACAGCGTGCAGACGGGGATAGCATTGTAATCATCGTTGGTACTGTCTTCAGTGAAGATCCTCAGAGGCTTGGCTTCAGGGTTCTCGCAGAAAGACTCAAGGTTCAGCTTGCCCGGTTTCCATAGATGCTGGATAAGCTCGGGAATAGGTCCCTCGATACCCCGGCATCGGTGATACGTTGCCAGTCCCCGGGTGATACCCGTACTGCTGACTACCCCATACCAGTCATGAGCCTCGTGTGGTGCCTTAATGTTACACTGAGTGAGTGCTACCATCAGCTTCCTCCATATCCTGCACTACCATCTCAGCCAGTAGCGTGTTGATCTTCAGCCACTTCTCTCGCATGTCCGCGAGGTCATGTGTGAGCTTCTGCATACCGTACTTCACTGCATCATCGACCGTGGGCTGGTGTGCGTTAGTGTAACCCGGCTGCCAGTGAGTCTCCTTAACAGTGGGGTTGTTTCCCTCCCACACCAGTACATATGACCGGTTAGGTTTGCTATGGTCCCGTGTCGTGTGTTCCATTAAATGCTCCTCATCATTCGTTTGGCGCGTAGCTTCTCAGCTGCTCGCTTTGCTAGTGCCCGGTTTATCTCCGCCTCCACCACATCATTATCTTCAATGACCTGAACCGCCGGGTCCTGGTTATAATAAGTCTCCTCAGCCAGCTCACGGCTCTTCTGCCGGGTCATCAGCGCCATCTCACGGATGCGAGACTTACGCAGAGCAGCCTTCTCAGCCTGAGCATCCGCCCTACGCTGTTTCTCCTCCGCGACCAAATCACAGACCGCCAAGTATTGAGCGTATCGATCCGGGTCAAGCCAGTCTTGGACATGCTCCATCAGCCGGTCAAGCTTAGGCTGCCTCACCACGACATAGTTGCCCCGCTTCCCGACGCGAAGCTCCTCCCCGACCATCTCAGCCACGGCCCCTACAGTCAAAGGCTCCCTACGAGTGCCCATCTGCCACTTCGCCACCGTGTCCTTACTGCCCATCACAAATGCCCCCTGAAGAGACATCACCCCAGCAAGAAATGCAGCCTCCTCCGGCTCCCACTGGAATTTATGCTTACTCCCCCTCGGCTTGGCCATATGACACCCCCACGCTCCAAGCGCCAGTATCAAACTGGTTAATATACGGACTCCGATCAATTCTCACAATAGTACTGCGGCTCACCGCCGGATTCTCCATCTGCTGCAGCAACCAGTCTAATAACTGACCCAGCGTAGGCCCAGCCCCCGACGATGTAAGTGTATTACTCCCACTAATAGTGCTCATAGGCCCATCATATCACCGGGTATCTAAGGGGTCAACGCTAAGAGTGAATGACCAAATAGCCAGCGTATACGCTGTCAAACCCCCTCGCACGCGTCCGCGCGAAGAATGAAAATCCATCTCGTGTCCTTGACAAACCTCAATTTACCCGATAGGATGAAGGCATCAAGCCCCCCAAGGGCGAAGCAGTGATGACCTCCATACATCCTTCGGGTTATTCTATTGATGTTCCACGTCAAAGATAACCCGATCTTTTTGTGTAAGCAAAAAGCATGAGGTACTCCCCAGCCGTTGACACCGGAGTCATCATATATAAGAATACATATATGGCACTATCAGCTAGGGAGCTCTTCGAGGGCGCAGATGAAATACGAATGGATGACCCAGTCCTCTGGGCAATTATTAGGGGCAGGAGTAACATAGGCAAGGTAGTTACCCTCTCGGGACAGTCACCCAGGCAGGTTGTAGAACGAGCAGAAGTACTGATCTCAATGGGAGTAATCTACCAGAACAGTAAGATAGAGACCCCCGCTTACTACCTCAACCAAAGGTACAGCCGGTATAGCGAGTTCAAGCAGTACAGAGCACTATATGAGGCTATCGAGCTCAAGGGCTTAGAGGTTGGAGACCTCAATCCCACTCAGGAAAAGGGGTTGGTGTCTTCTTCCACGATGAATAAGTGGAAGGAGGCTAATCCGGAGAAGGCTGTGAGAAGGTCTCAGACGGAGCGCTTCGATGATACGCTCACAATGAAGCAGGCGGGTGTACTCATGGCCATAGGTAGGACCTGGGCCAATGGGAAGACCTTTAGACCACTCGAGCTGGCTAGAGCACAAGGGTATTCCCAGGGAGGGTACGCGAAGCAGAATATTGAGGTGCTTGTCTCTAAAGGGTTTGTTGAGAAGGTCGAGGGGACTAGCTACCAAATCACTGAGGCTGGTGTGGAGAAATACAAAGCTGCCAAGGCTGCTGGGGTACCGGTAGCGGAGAGGGAAAGGGTTACCTTCGATCTTTAGTTTTGACGCTCAACCGCACACTTTATAAATTGGTCCGGCTGCCTCCCTTCGGGGGCGCCGGTCCTTAGTGTGCAACGCAACTAAATTCGTTGATGGGTAAGGGGTAAGGGGTGAAGGGGGAAGAAAACAGGTTGGTTTGTTGGTGGGGTATTTATTTTGGGTTGAGAAGAGAGGGTATTAAGTTGTTGGGGCTACTGAGTGGTTTCTAGCGGGAGTTGAGGAGAGGCCTGTGTTCGCGAGCCAGGGTAAATGGGAGATTAGGTCGAGAGAATGCGGTGTAGCCGACAGACTAGCGGACTGGACGCAGAGTATCAAGCTCGGAGAGAGCCGGAAAGTACCCCATAAAACAAGTGTCAGTTTGTTTTGCCTATTTATTTACGTGGACGGAACGGAGCCTGCAGAGTAGAGGGACGAGAACCCTTGCTAGAGAAGGGCTGGACGGGAACGGACGAGAGGGGGAGGCCACACACCAGAAGACCCTCACTGGTTGTGAGGGCCCCTGGCGACTAAGTCCCCAGGCCTAGTCGTCGGACTCAACCTCCCCATCGGCGTCGTCCGAAGCACTGCGCATGTGCTCTGCCTGGAAGTCCGAGAACTTCTTCTTCAGGCTGCGCACGTCGCGCTTCTCGATCTGCCAGCGGCCGCCCTTACCGGGCTGCTCGTCCTTGGGCGTGATGCTACGCAGGAACTTCCGCACGATGCGGGGGTTTGCCTCAAGCTCCTGAGCCAGCTCCGTAACCTTGATCTGTGCCATTCTAACCAACTCCTTGTGATCTTTGTACCGTATGGTACCTAACTCCGCCTTTGTGGCGATCGCCCCTCGGTTGGGGTGATATGTCTATCATATAATACCCAGTAACCCTCGTCAACGGCACGGAAGATAAATGTTTGACGGACTTGGGGATGCTCCGTCCCAGACTCCGAGCTCCCAGGTGTTGATATGGCATGACGGGGGCAATATAATGGGTATATCGCGCGATGCGATAAATGAAATGCAAGGAACGAAGAAGGTACGAGGTTAGATATGGAACTCCGGATTTGGGTTGATGAGAGTGACCTGCCGAAGCGAGGAGGTGAAGAGAATGAGACGACTGAGGAGCTGGTGCTTAGAGACATTGCATCAGTTATCGAAGAATGGTACGCTAGGAACTACGATGGTATCATTGAGTACGAAGTGGTTGAGACCTGAATACCAGATGGTTATCGGGCCACATGGAACAGCACAATGGGAAAGGTTGAGGTAAATACAATGTACGAAGCAGGACGAAGCCAGGATGACAAGGTCATCGCCGACTGGATCAAAGAAAAGTACTGTGAGCTGATCGAGGATCAGATCAATACCCGGAGCTTCATGAATGCCTGGGATGAGTTCAGGGAAAAGGTGCTTGACCAGGTCAGGTCGTCAATACCACAGCCAACGGACATGGTGGGCATGACTGAAGAAGAGTGGTCCGATTGGATTGACGAACAGACGCACGAAATAATGTATCAGACACTTCGGGACGATGCTGGCATGACCTGGATGAGAGGCTGAGGGGGGTATAAATGAAGCTCTTCCGTCGAGTAAAGCGAAAGAAAGACAATGTCGAAGTCACTGAGATGCGTTTCCAGGGAGATACGGCAACAGCAGCACGGGCTATGTACCAAGGGCCTAAGGCGTTTCCAACAATACTGTTGACATTCACAGTCGACCATGGCAGAGACCCTGAGACAGGAACCCAGTTTGATCAGCTCGAGATAGAGCTTGACATACACGAGGCTGCGGCATTCGGGGATGCGTTGCTCGCGGCAATCTCGGTTAGTATCCCAAGGATGCCCAGTGCAGCTGGCAGGTACCAATATGGCGAGTAAAGAGGGGGCTCGGAAAGGGGCTGATGGCATGGCTAAGGAGAGGACCTGGGGCTATGAGGCACGCTGCCTCGGGTGTGGGATGATTTTCATGCCGACAGGTCTGAGTGACGAAGAGCTCGAGCACTATGAGTGCGAGTTCAGGGGTAAAGCAGGCCGAATCTGGCGAGTCGGAGTAGTCGAGGGCGAAGGAGGGGAGCTGGCAATGGTCAGGCAGGAGATAGGTCGGGGTATTCGGTTGAAGTGGAAGTGGGATAACATCGGACTGGTGATTGGGCTGACGATGCTCATGGCAGGGCTAGCACTACTAGCTACGATGAAGCTCGGCTGGTAGTAGGGGCCGGGGAGGG
>Ga0172382_10000799_pt1 | contig 58220 bp, 36 predicted proteins | sample Leawel138RmetaG_FD_122245 | JGI IMG/M metagenome (GOLD analysis project Ga0172382, IMG submission 122245) | Leachate microbial communities from a municipal landfill in Southern Ontario, Canada - Leachate well 138R metaG | ecosystem: Engineered > Solid waste > Landfill > Unclassified | place...
CCCAAGGCATACTCCAAATTGCCCATAAAACGATTCGCCTAGCTCAAAGCTTGAAGAAGCAAGACCGCCCATAAAAAAATAGAGCTGCAAACTCGCCAAGGCTCAAACAGTGCAGCCCTCCCAATTTTTTTACTTGACGGATGCTTCAAGTCAAGCTTCTCAATGTCGTCTCTTATTTATGTCCAATTTGCTATCTTGCTAAAGGGCCTTTGGACCTAAATGAGTTGAGTCTTGAAACAAAAAGTATATCCCAGATAAATTAAAATCCCCCCCATCATATATAGGCCGGCCATAGAATACTATATTATACGGGGTGATAAGGTGATAAACATTATATGGTCAGTACTAATAATTTTGGGATTCCTAGTAGGGGCAGTCAATGGAAGATTACAGGATGTCACAGCAGCCGCCATAAACAGTGCAAAGATGGCAGTAGAGTTGGTTTTTGGCCTCATGGGAGTCATGGCAATGTGGCTAGGCATATTGAAGATAGCAGAGGAGTCGGGTCTAATCAAGATAATATCAAGGCTATTAAAACCCGCAATGATACGGCTCTTTCCAGAAGTGCCAGAAAACCACCCAGCCATGGGAGCCATGATAATGAATATATCGACTAATATATTGGGCTTGGGCAATGCCGCCACTCCCTTTGGATTGAAAGCCATGGAAGAATTGCAAAAACTCAATAAACACAAGGACACGGCTACAAATTCCATGGTTACATTTCTCGCCATCAACACATCATCAGTGACCCTGATACCAGCATCTACCATAGCATTGCTAACAGCCGCAGGAGCCATAAATCCAACAGAAATCGTGGGGCCTAGTATAATGGCTACCACATTGTCCACAATTGGGGCCATAATAGCAGCTAAGACCCTACAGAGGCTTCCAAGATACAGTATCAATCCACGGGGAAAGGGGAAGGCCAGATGTTCATCAAGATCCTAGGACTTATATCCCAGATGGCAATTCCCCTTATGATAGTAGGTATAATAATACATGGATTACAAAAAAGGGTGAAGGTCTATGAAGCCTTTACAGAGGGGGCCAAGGAAGGATTTGTCACAGCCATCAGGATAATACCCTCCTTCGTGGCCATGCTGGTAGCCATAGGAGTATTTAGGGAGTCAGGAGCCCTGGACCTGCTCATGGGGGCCTTCAGACCCCTAGTAAGGCTCTTTAATATACCAGAAGAACTGGTAGCTATGCTGATCATGCGCCCCCTATCTGGCAGCGGTGCACAAAGTATAATAAGCGAATTGGCCCATAACTACGGACCAGAGTCCCTGGCCTGTCGTACAGCAGCAGTCATGATGGGGTCCAGTGAAACCACCCTCTATGTACTAGCCATATATTTTGGTTCCGTATCCATAAAAAAACAGAGGCATGCCTTAGCCTCTGGTTTAATAGCAGATTTAGTAGGATTTTTATCTGCAGTTTATTTGAGCAGGATTTTTTTTAGCTTCTAGCCTAGACTATAAACTTCTCCAAATCCTTGCTAAAATCATTGCTGACCCTTTGGAATTCAAGTATTCCGTCGGTCATCTTCCTGATCTCATTGGTATAAGAGTGAACATTTGCCGATACCTCTTCCGATGAGGCCGAATTTTCCTCGGCAATGGAAGCCAGCATTGCAATTCCATCGGATATGGAGCTGATGTCCCTGGCATTGTCATTGAGTTCCCTGGTTAATCCTATAATAAGCCTAGATACCTCATTGATGGATTCCACAGAGCGGTGACTTTCAACTGCAATAGAGCTTAGCTTATTATTTTCACCTTCCAGTATATTATATTGGTCTGAAATGTCCTGTACAAATTCGTCAATATTTTCGACAAAGGATTCCAGGTTGGTGTTTATGGTCTGTACAGCCTCTTTAGATCCCTCTGCTAGATTTCTAATCTCCATGGCAACCACTGCAAATCCCCTGCCGTATTCTCCTGCCCTAGAAGCTTCTATACTTGCGTTTAGGGCTAGTAAGTTTGTCTGTTCTGCAATCTTTTCCACAGTCTCCACGATATTCCTGACCTCATTGGCCCTGTTTTGCAATTGCTGCCCCTTGACCCTTACCTGAGAAAATTCTGTCAGTATATTGCTTAAGCTGCCAGAAGTGGTATTTAGTTCATCGAAGCCGTCGCTAACTTGCATGGCAGCAGCTTCCAGCCTCTCCTTGCCCTGATTGCCACCCGCGACTACCTTTTCCAGGGAGTTAATAGAATCATTGAGCTTTTCCGCAGCTCCGCTGGTTTCCTCTGCCTGGCTAACTATGCCTGTGGCTACCTGCTCTACAACATTTGAAATCTCGTTGGAAGTGAAGCTCATATTTTCAGAAATCTCCAGGAAGTCATTGGTAAATACATTTAGCTCATCAGTTGTGGCCTTGTAGCCTACAAAGTCGGTCTTTATACTGTCCTTCATCAGGCCTATTTTCCTAGTTATATTTTCAAAGAAATCATTGGTTACTATGCCCTCTGCCAGAGATAGGTCCTTGTTTACAATCCTATCTATGGATTCCTCAATGGACTTAATAGGTCTAAAGAGACCCTTAGCCACAAGAAAAGGTACCAGTCCAGATAGGGCCAATATCAGGGGCAAGGCCACAGTGCTAGGTGCATACTTGTAGGCCAAAATAGAAGGAATGCCCACCAGGAGCAGGGAACTAATAGCAATTTTCCCCTCCATATTCTTAATAAAGCCAAAAGAAAGCAGATTGTTTAAAAAGAACCTTTTTTCATAATAAATCTCATCTGGGAAGCTAATGCTGATTTTTGTAAAGTCCCCTGTCTTTTCCAGGACCTCCACCTCTATATCTTCCTTAAAATATTTTGCAGCACCCTCTAACATGCCGTGGAAGTAGGGAAACATTCCCCTAGAGGAGGCATAGGTCATATGGGCCACGTATTTACTCACTGGATTAATGCCTAAGATAGGTGGATTGGCACCGGGTATTCTTTTGGTCACTACAACGTGGATATCGTACATGGCCTGTAAAAAGGAGTACAAGTTCTTGTATCTAAAGAAAGCTGGGTAGATTTTAGAATAGGTCATGACATTTTGGGTACCCATATTTCTCCACAATTCATCGGGGCTTATGCCAATCTTCTTGGCTATGACATCTACAATCCCCCTTGCAACTCTATCCTCTATATCTTCTGTAGGTGTAAATATTCTATTTGGTGCAATTTGAAAATGCTCTAGGGCTTCATTGGTGACCTGGTCCCCATATAGAGCCCTGCAGGTTTCAACCCACGCTGAAACAATAGTACCTTTCAAAACCTTCCCCTCCTTAACTTATATGGTTTATTATATCACAATTGTCGACAAAAAACTTAATCCAATCCATATATATCCAAAAACAATTCAGAATTAGAAAGATTTCATATCAATAATCAGATAATATAAATGGTATATTAGGACATAATTACAAATAAATGACTAATAATCAAGAAATCTTGTTTTTTCAATTGACAAATGCCTTTATAAATAGTATAATAATTTATTTATTTGACAGAATAGGCTATATGTGGTATAATTCACATATGAGTGTCCGAAACACTCCTTCTGCCCCCGAGAATTCGGGGAGAAATTAAAGGAAGGTGGGTTGCTTTATAGAAAAAGATATTTTAACTAGAATTCGGAAGGACATCGAAAAATACATCGGCAAGAACGTCATATTAAGGGCGAACAAGGGAAGAAAAAAGACTATAGTTAGAGAAGGAATATTAGAAGCAGCATACCCGAATATCTTTATCGTCAGCATAATAAACGAATATGATAGCTCTAGGAAGGTATCTTATACCTATACAGATGTATTGACTGGAACAGTGGAGGTAACTGTCTCCTCTCAAGCCCAAACAGAAGTAAAGATTTCTTAAAAAATAACTGTACAATAATTGTACAGTTATTTTAATTTGGCCTTTATCCATTTTTATTCATTATTTACGACTATATGGCATATATATCTTCATAGGATATATAAGGAGAAAATTAGGGGGGATATTATGACCATAGAGTTGATAAAGGATCTATTGAAGATTGAGGAACTCAGGGGAAGGGGAGACACCCAAACATTGGTGGAGACAGAAGTTTACCTAAATCCATCAAAGCCCAGCATAGAAAAGCTTCTTTGGACAGATGGACAGGTAGAAATCCTGTCAACAAAGGCCATTAGGGATAGGCTGGTAATCTCCGGTGTAGTGAAATTTAAGGTGGTTTACAAGTCAGAGGAGGGAGAGGACAATATTTATTCCATTGATTCCAATGGGGATTTTAGGGAAGAAATAGAGATACCGGGAATTACCGAGGATATGTCGGCCTTGGTGAAGGCACATATCGAATACATCGAGGATGAAATTTTGGATCACAGAAAATTGTCCCTCAAGGCCCTGGTGGACCTAGAGGGCAAGGTAGAGGAGCTAAATACCCTCGAGGTAATTAAGGGGGTAGAACATAAGGACAGCCTGCAAATTCTAAGGGAAACCGTAAACTACAAGGAGATACTGGGCAGGGATAGCTCCTATGCCATAGTAAAGGAAGCATTTGAATTGGCAGAGGATAAACCCAGCATAGAGGAAGTCCTGAAAATATCTTTTCAGGCCTATGAAAACGAGTCCACAGTAGTAGACGATAGAATAATTATCTCGGGTACAGTAAATGGCAGGATTATCTACTATGGTGAGGGACAAATAGCCACAGTGGAGAGGGAAATGCCCTTTAGCCATTTCCTAGAGCTCCAGGGGGCAGTTGAAGGAGCCCAGGCAGAGCTAGACCTAGAGCTAGTAGAGGGAGGCTTTGAGGTACTGGAAAACGAGGAAGGTGAGTTTAAGGTACTGGATCTGGAAATTAAACTTAGGGTGCAGGGGACTGCCTTTTCAGAAAATGAAAAGTCCCTGATAGTAGATGCCTATTCAACAAAGGAAAAGATAAAGCTGGAAATGGAAGAGGTAAATCTACTGGAAAACATAAAGACCTTGATTCATAGGGAGAGTCTTGCCCTAGACCTAGCCGAATACAGAATTAAGGAGCTATATGACCTATCAGGCTATACAACTATTATAGATACTAGAATCATAGACGAGGGAATAACCGTAGATGGCATACTGTCAGTGGATGCAATTTACCTTGAAGAGGACACAGAGGAAATAAATACCCTAAAGGAAGAAATACCATATAAATTTTACCTGCCAGTTGAGGGGATAAGTTTTAATTCAGTGGTTGAAATAGACATAGATCTGGAGTCCATCAAGACCTGTCTATACAAAGAATCTACAAAGATAGAGGGGAATATAAAACACAGGATAAATGTCAACAGAAACAGGCTCTTAAAGCTAATAAGGGCAATGGAGGAGACAGGGGAGCTAATAGATAAGAAAGACAGACCCAGCATTACAATATACATTGTCCAAAATGGTGATATACTGTGGGATATAGCAAAGAGATACAAGACCACCATGGAGGAAATACTAGAGGACAATGAGAGCATAAATCCAAATAATATAATTCCGGGGGAAAAAATAATTATAGAGAAAAAAGTAGATATAAATTTCTAGAGCAAAAATTGTGATATAATAAATGAGAAATTTATATAAGGGAGAAATACAAATGAGGGAAATCGTCATTAAGTCCTATGGAAAGGTAAACCTAGGATTGGATGTACTATATAAAAGAGAAGATGGCTATCATGAAATCAGCACCGTAATGCAGCAGATAGATTTATCGGATACAGTAACCATTAGGGAAAATGGAGGAAGCATTCTATTAGAATCAGATTGTCAGGAACTTCCCCTGGATTCTACAAACCTAGTCTATAGGGCCTGGAAGGCAATTCAGGAGAGGACTGGGCTAGACAGGGGTGTGCAGATAAAGATAGAAAAAAATATCCCCCTGTCCGCAGGATTGGCAGGGGGCAGCTCCAATGCGGCAGTTGTCCTCAAGGGCCTCAATGAGCTTTGGGATCTGGGTCTAGATCAGGGTGAATTGATAGAGATTGGCAGGAGTATCGGAGCAGATGTACCTTTTTGTATTACAGGGGGTACTGCATGGGCAGAGGGGATTGGAGAGAAGCTAACACGGCTTAGACCCTTTAGGGGCAAGGACCTATTGCTCATAAACCCGGGGACAAGGGTATCTACTGCCCAGGTCTATAGTAGCATAAACGGGGGAGATGGAAAAAGAATAGACATGGGAAAGATCATTTCATCCATAGAAGAGGACGACATCAGGGGGGTGGCAGCCAACATGGAGAATATAATGGAAGGCGTAGTCATGGAAAAGCTTCCAATCATATCCCACATAAAAAATGACATGCTAAGATATGGGGCATTAGCCAGCCTGATGAGCGGCAGTGGGCCAACTGTATTTGGATTATTTGACGACAGGGACAAACTGGAATATTCTGTGAAAAAGCTGAAGGGCAAGTATCCTACAGTGCTACTGGCAAAGACAATTTAATATGTAGGCTATGGCTAGGTCGACCAACCATAGCTTGTATGCAGTGGCTTTTTAGCCAGAATTTATTTTTGATTTTAAGATTGCGTATATAAAACCCATCTTTTGTAAATCCTATGATTTACAGGAGGTGGGTTTTTTGTTTGGGGAAATGACAGCTGCAATCAAGGGACTAAATGGCTATGCCCTGATACTAATTATGATACTTGTGGGTTTGTTTACCCTATTATATGAGGCTCCCAGGCACAGAAGAAGTGGAGAAGATAGGGAGGTAAAAATAATAAGTCTAATCTCCTTTTCGTATCTGGCTCTGGGAATTATTTTGTTTGTCCTATTATTAATGGAATAGAGGGATATTATATGAATGCTAAACTTTCAAAGGATATAGAAGAAAATATCAGGACCATAGAAGGATTATTTATGAATTGCTATGACATAGTCATTCGGAGGCTTGAAATAGGTGGGGGCTATAAGGTAAAGATTGCAGTCCTATATATCGATGGCCTTATAGATAAAAACCATGTGTCGGAATACACCATTGGATTTTTAAACTCCGAGGCTTCAGGCTCATTTTCAGCCATGGGACATGGAAATGACATCCTGGATACTATCTCCAAGGAGGTCCTAGCCAATGCAGAAATAGAGGAAGAATCTAATATGGAAAATATCGTAGATGCAATTCTCTCCGGCGATGCGGTTCTCATGGCGGACAAGGCAGATAAGGCCATAGTCATAGGATCCAGGGGCTGGGTATTCAGGAGCATAGAAGAGCCTCAGACAGAAGCAGTCATCAGGGGTCCAAGAGAAGGGTTTACAGAGGTATTAAAATTCAACGTAACCATGATAAGAAGGAGAATAAAAGATACTAACCTGAAGATCGTCGTAAAACCCATTGGCAGGAGGTCAAAGACCGCCGTTGCAATCTTATATATGGAAGATATAGTTGACAAGACCTTTCTTCAGGAGCTAAACAGAAGGCTGCAGGCAGTTGATATAGATTCCATATCAGATAGCTCCTCCCTAGAGTATTTGATAGAGGACAACTATATGTCTGCATTTCCGCAAATAGAGAATACTGAGAGGCCTGATTCGGTGGCAGCCTCCTTATATGAAGGAAGGGTAGCACTCATAGTGGATAATTCCCCCTTTGCATTGATACTTCCGGCTACCATAGGGACCATACTCCAGTCCTCGGAGGACTACTATTCCCGCTGGAGTGACTCTACATTTGTTAGATTTATTAGAATCATTGCAGTGGGTCTAACAGTCCTGTCCCCCTCCCTCTACATAGCGATTACAGCCTATCACCCGGGACTCCTGCCTGCAAAGCTGACCTATTTCCTAGCTGCATCCAGGATTGACGTGCCCTTTCCCGCTGTAGTAGAAGCTACCCTCATGGAATTAACCCTAGAGCTCCTGAGGGAATCGGGAACGAGGGTAGCAGGGCCCATAGGCAGTACCGTCGGTATAGTCGGAGGCCTAATCATAGGTCAGGCGGCAGTAGATGCGGGAATAGTAAGCCCCCTGATGATTATAATCGTGGCCGTGACCACCATAGCATCATTTGTAATCCCCAGCCATGAATTTGCCTCGGGATTGAGGGTTTGGAGATTTATACTTATGGGTTTTTCTGCAGTGCTGGGTCTATATGGCATTATGCTGGCAGTAATCCTACTCATAAGCCATTTAATAAAAATGGACAGTTTTGGAATCCCCTATACCTCGCCCTACTCTGGCCTTGGAATAGCCACTGGAGATTTAAAGGATACGCTAATCAAGGCTCCAATTCAACACTTAAGAGAGAGGCCAAACTTTACTAGGCCCCAAAACAAGGTAAGAATGGGAGGTTACTGGAAAAATGGAAGGAAATAAAAAACTATCTAACAGGCAAATAAAGGCCCTAGTGATTTCTACCATAGTTGGTGTTGGAATACTCTCCCTGCCAAATTCCCTGGCCCTAGCCAATGGGAATGATGGTTGGATCCCCATAATAATAGCGGGCCTATTGACAGCAGCCATAGTAGCAATCATAGGGAGGATTTTTGACCTATATCCAGACAAGGACTTCTTTCAAATAGGAAGGGAATTGCTGGGAAATTGGCTATTCACCCTATTTTTGCTTATATTTTCTGCCTACCTCATTGGACTTATGTCCTTCCTCTCAAGGAGTTTAGCTGAACTGGTGAGGGCATTTTTGTTAGACACCACGCCAACGGAGGTAATAATAATTACATTTATTTTAGTTACATCCTATATAGCTAGGGAGGAAATCAATATAATAGGAAGATTGGCCTACCATATATATCCATTGATAATAGTTGCCACCTTGACCTTGGTCATATTCTCCCTGCCCAGCGTAGATTTTACAAATATCCTGCCCCTCTTTCAATCCAAGATGAGTGACATACCCAAGGGAATTAGGACCTCCTTTTTTAGCTTTGTAGGATATGAAATCCTATTTTTTTCCCTGCCCTATTCAGAAAAGAAGGATGGAAGGATAAGGGCCGCCCTATGGGCAATTGGCCTCGTGGTCCTGATATATTTGGTGGTTTTCTTCATCACCCTTGCCCAATACGGCGAGCCCGGCCTAAAGAGGCAGGTATATCCCACCCTATCCCTGGTCAAGGAAATAGATTTGCCAGGTTTCTTTGTGGAAAATTTAGATGGTGTGGCTATGGCAGGCTGGGTCCTAATGGTATTTTCAACCATGGCTCCCTCCTACTACTCTGCAGCAAAGATATTTTCACATCTCTTTGGTGCTAAGGATCATAGGCTCTTCGTTATACCCCTTTTGCCAATAGTCTATATCGTATCCCTGCTGCCACAGAATACAATTACCCTAGTTGAGACATTGGGAAAGTTTTTAGACTATACAGGCCTTATAGTAATCGTTTTATTGCCTGTCCTGATGTATGTCATTGGGCTTTACAGGCTTAGGAGGAAGAAAAGATGAAGAAGATAATACTTATATTTACTGCCCTGTCAATGATGCTTATATCGGGCTGCTGGGACATGGCGGAGATAAATGAAAGAATATTCCCCTATACAGTAGGAGTTGATTTAAATCCGGATAAGGGGGATAAGTATTTGATTACCGTATCCTATCCAAATATATTCGCCATAGGGAAAAATGCATCCCAAGAAGAAAGAATTTACATCATTTCATCGACCTCATCTACTATTTTTGAGGGCATCAGGAAGCTAAATACAATAATCCCCTATCCCCTCTACTTTAAGCATCTGGGAACCATTGTAATAGGTAGGGAATTTGCCCAGGACGAGGCATCTATGCGGGAGCTCATGGACAGTGCAAATAGGGACTTTAGCATCAGTAGAAAGATAAGACTGATAACAGCAGAAGACTTGGCTAATCAGGTACTATGTTCTATACCAATAGCCGTGAGGCAGGAGGCTGTAGATGGTACCCTGTTTAACATGCTAAAGGGAGATAAAAGGACGGCCAGATATACACCCCACAAGCTAACCAAATTCTTACAGGAAATGGAGATGACTGGGTCAACAATTATTCCCAGAGTTGCCTTTCATGGGGAGGATATAAAAATCTTTGGGGGCTGTGTATACAAGGACTTTAAATTCATTGGCCACTTGGGGGAAAAGGATAATGGCTCCATTGCCCTGCTAAGAGGTGAAGTAAAGGAGACCTCAGTAGAGTCTCCATTTGAAGATATATTGATTAGCTATGCCGTCACCAGCACAAAGACCAGGAAAAAACTAGATGTAGAAGATGAGGACCTAAAGATTAAGATACATGTGGAGACAGAGGGAATACTAAGGGAGTACACCTACAAGGAAAAGTCCGAAAATTTAGATCCTGACACGATAAAGAAAATGGAGGAGGAATTATCCAAGGTATTGGAGGAAGAAACCAAAAAAGCCATAGAGATACTACAAAAAGACCTCAAGGCCGATGCACTGGGGATAGCAGAATACTTGCAGAAATTCCACCCCAAGGTTTGGAAGGAGGTCTCAGATGATTGGGAGGAAATCTTCCCTGAAATAACCATAGAGCCCGTAATAAAGGTAAAGATAAGGAGAAGGGGATTAACGGGCTAGAGGTATATAAAATATCCTTTTGGCAATCCTAATAAAAAAGGACAAGTTGGAGGGATAAGAGTGAAATATAAGAAGCTGGTACTAGTTATATTGGCGGCAGTTATTTTCTTCCTATACACAATACACCCTGTCATAAGGGAGAGGCTATCGGAGGGCTATGGAGACAAGCTAATAAGGTTTCACATTAGGGCCAATAGCGATAGCCAGGAAGATCAGGATTTAAAGCTAAGGGTAAGAGATGAAATATTGGAAGAGATGGGGGACAAGTTTTCGGGTATAGACTCCCTCAGGGAAGGAAGAAGGCTAATAGAGGAAAACCTGGGGGAGATGAAGAGGATAGCCCAACAAATAATCAAGAGGGAAAACAAGGACTATGAGGTGGATATAAGCCTGGGCATAGACAGGTTTCCCACCAGGAAATACGGCGAACTAGTGCTTCCCACAGGGGACTATGAAACACTGCTCATAAGCCTAGGGGAGGGCAAGGGGCAAAATTGGTGGTGCGTTATGTTTCCTCCCCTATGTTTCATAGATATTACCCATTCTCTTGCAAAAGATGCGGAAGAGGAGCTCGAAGCCCTTTCTCAAGAGGAAGGCACTTTAAAACTAAAGTGGAAGATACTGGAACTCATAGATAAGTTCAAGAATTAATAGGTCTAGATGGTCCTTTCATGTATAAAAAATAGGATTTTACGAAAAATAAGGAAAATGAAGAAAGGAGAAATTCACTTGAAAAGATTTATTATAATAAGCACAGCCTTGACAATGGTTTTTCTTTCAATTTTCCTATTTTTTGGACCCCATAATCCTAGGTTTCTATCCTCAAATAACTATGCCTATGCAGAGAGAATACTATACTGGGGAGTACAGGGCCAAGACGTAAGGACAGTACAAGATAAACTATTAAGGTGGGGCTTTTACGATGGAGCAGTAGATGGCATTTATGGTGCCAGAACCTATAGAGCTGTAAGGAAATTTCAAACCAAGCATGGACTAAAAGTAGATGGGGTAGTAGGGCCATCGACTGCCAAGGCCCTGGGTATGCCCAGTGCTGTAGGTAAAACGGCGACAGGGGTCAATAGAAATGCAGATGAGTACCTCTTGGCTAGGGCAATCCACGGAGAGGCAAGGGGTGAACCCTATGTCGGGAAGGTAGCAGTGGCGGCAGTAGTCCTAAATAGAACTAGGTCCTCCTCATTCCCCAACACCATAGCGGGAGTAATATACCAGCCCTTGGCATTTACAGCCGTGGCAGATGGCCAGATAAACATGACGCCCAATATGGACTCCATAAAGGCGGCTAGGGATGCCCTCAATGGATGGGACCCAACCTATGGCTGCCTCTACTATTGGAACCCAGCTACAGCCACATCTAAATGGATATGGTCCAGGAAGGTTACCCTAAAGATAGGCAAACACTGGTTTGGAATTTAAGAAAGGACGGTAGACATGGACAATAGAAAACAGCTAATAGCTCCAGCCCTCTTAGCCCTATTACTCGTAGCAGCCTTGGTCTGGGGATATAATCAAAATCAAATAAAAAAGCAGCATGAAATAACACTGGAAAACCACTATCAGAGATTGTTTTTTGACGTAAAGAAACACATTGAAAACGTTCAGGTAAACCTATCCAAGGCCCTAGTAGCCAATTCAAAGGAGCGAAATGTATTACTATTCTCCCAGATTGTCAGCGAGGCTACATCTGCCCATTCAAAGCTAGGGCAAATGCCCCTGACCCATGCAGAGGTTGCAAATACAGAGAAGTTTCTGAATCAGGCGGCAGATTACTCAACATTCCTGATACAAAGACATCTACAGGGTCAGGATATAACCACTGAACAGAGAGAGGCCCTAAATGGCCTACAGGGTAATTCGGCCAAATTCAATGCAGAATTGGAAAATATCCAGGGGAGCCTGTCCGATCAGAATTTCCTATTAGGCTCCATGAGCAAGAATCAGGGGAATGAAATTGAAGAGGCAAATGCAAATATATTTCAAACCTCCTTGGTACAGTTAGATAAGGAGTTTTCAAAGACACCTGAGTTGATATACGATGGGCCCTTTGCAGATCAGATGGTCAATAAAAAGCCTGTAGGACTTACGGGTGATGATGTTTCCCTGGAGGAAGCTGCTAGTCTGGCCCAGGATTTTCTGGGTGAGGTATCCATAGGTGGGATTGAAGCCTTTGAAGCAGGTGAGCACCTAGACGAATCCAGGATACCCGCCTATACATTTAATGTATTCCCCCAAAGTCAAAATAGGGATATGGCAATCTATCTGGGAGTGTCGAAAAAGGGAGGGGAAGTCATATGGATGGCAAATCCAAGGCCAGTGACTGGGGGCCAATTGTCAGTCCGAGATGCCGAGGAAAAGGCAAAGGCCTATCTACAGAATAAGGGATTTTCCAATATGGAGGCAAATTATTCCCTAAAGTACGACGGGGGTGTACTCTTTACCTTTACAGATGTTCAGGATGAGGTAATTATCTACCCAGATTTAATCAAGGTCAAGGTGGCCCTAGACAGTGGAGAGGTGGTGGGCTTTGACGCCTCTGCATATTATATGAATCACAAGGACAGAAACATAACTGCCCCCCACCTAGATGAAGGAGGGGCAAGGGCCAAGGTAAAGGAAAGTTTTGTCATAGACTCTACCCGACTAGCCATTATACCAAAGGGCAAGGATGAGGTCCTCTGCTATGAATTCAAGGGTAAACAGGATCAGGGGGACTTTATAGTTTATATAAATGCCCTAGATGGCTCAGAAGAACAAATACTGCAAATAATCCAAGATGAAAACGGCACACTGACCTTTTAAAAGAGGAACATTCCTACGGGAGTGTTCTTTTTATTGATTAAATCTAATATTATTAGTAAAATAGACTTAGAAGTTTGTAAGGGAGTGGTTTAATGGACAATAGACCCATAGGAGTGTTTGACTCTGGGATTGGTGGATTGACAGTACTAAAGGAGATAATCGAACAGTTGCCAGGTGAAGATATAGTATATTTTGGAGACACAGCCCGTATACCCTATGGCACAAGGTCAAAGGAAACGGTGATAAAATATGTACTGGAATCCTTTGAATTCTTAATGTCTAAGGATATCAAGGCCATAGTAATAGCCTGTAATACAGCCTCCTCTTTGGCACTGGAGGCAGCGAGGGATAGATTTGATATACCCATATTGGGAGTAGTGGAGCCGGGGGCAAGGGCAGCGGCAAGCTGCACAAGAAACAATAGAATAGGGGTAATAGGCACGGAAGGCACCATAAATTCGGCTTCATATCACAAAAATATCAGGGGCCTTTTGCCGTCGGCTGAGATAATTAGCATAGCATGTCCACTATTTGTACCCATAGTAGAGGAAGGCTGGGAAAATACAGATGTAGCCTATATAACGGCTCAAAAATACCTCTTGGAATTGAAGGAACACAATGTGGACACTCTGGTACTGGGCTGTACCCACTATCCAGTCCTCAGATATACCATAGGCAAGGTAATGGGGGACAAGGTAAACCTAGTTAATCCTGCCTATGAAACTGCAAAGCTAACTAAAAGTACCCTAAAGGAACTAAACCTCCTAAATGAAAAAGTTGACGGAGGAGTGTATCGCTACTTTGTCAGCGACGACCCGGACAAATTTAAGCGAATTGGGGGCAATCTAATCAAGAAGCAAATTGCAACCGTGGACAAGGTGGAGCTAAACATTTAGGCTCAAATCAATTCATAAATTGCCATAAAACGATTCGACTAGCTCAAAGCTTGAAGAAGCAAGGCCGCCCATAAAAAATTAGGGCCGCAAACTCGCCAAGGCTCGGACAGTGCGTTCCCTTTCAAATTTTTTACTTAGCGGGTGCTTCTAATCAAGCTTCTCAATGTCTCCTCTTATTTATGTGCAATTTATCTATCATATTCAGGGGTTATTGTTGGAAAGATTTAGGTCACAAGAGCATGACTGCCTCTGAAAAATTTGCTATACTTTCAAGCGAAAGGAATGGCATGTGACCTAAATAGCCTATAAACAGATAAATTACTAGACTGCCCAATATTGGGCACATGATGCCTAAAACTGGGCACTAGGAGGTGGAAAGGTGAAGGATTTATTTTTCAGGGAAAATGTAATGGAAATATTGGACTATTTGGAAGAAGGTCTCCACATAATAGACAAGAATGGCATTATCGTATACTATAATAAATTTGCCCAGGGCATAGACGGCGTAGAATCGGAAAAGGTGGTAGGTAGGCATCTCCTAGAGGTCTACCCCTCACTCACGGAAGAAACTAGTACCCTGCTAACAGTAATCCGCACAGGGGAGCCCATATATAAAAAGGAGCAGACCTTTTTAAACTACAAGGGAGAAAAGATAACCACCATAAATACATCTATTCCCATAACGAGTAAGGGCAAGATACTAGGAGCCTTGGAGATATCAAAGGATATAACAACTGTAAGGGAAATGTCCGAGAAGATAGTGGAATTACAGGATAGGTTGTATAACAACAAGAAAAAGAGCAAGAAAGAAAATAAATCCAAGGCCTCTGCCTACTTTACCCTGCTGGACATAGTGGGAGAAAACAAGGAAATGCTCAGGTTAAAGTCACTGGCCCTAAAGGCTGCGGAAACAGATGTATCAATCCTTATTTCAGGGGATACGGGAACAGGTAAGGAGCTATTTGTCCACTCAATTCACAATGCCAGCCCCAGAAAAAACAAGCCCTTCATAGCCCAAAACTGTGCTGCACTGCCGGCAAATCTATTGGAGGGAATACTCTTTGGAACCATAAAGGGAGGGTTTACAGGAGCAGAAGACAGGCCAGGCCTGTTTGAATTAGCCCATGACGGGACACTGTTTTTGGATGAAATCAACTCTATGCCCCTAGAGCTTCAGTCCAAACTCCTAAGGGTAATCCAGGATGGCTGTATCAGAAGGGTAGGGGCGACCAATACCATAGAAGTAAATGTAAGGATTATAGCTGCTACCAATATTCCCCCCGAGGAAGCCCTAGAGAGAAGGCAAATAAGGCGGGACCTATACTATAGATTGAATGTAATATCCTTTCATATTCCATCATTGAAGAGCAGAAAGGACGACATACCAATACTGACTAACTATTTCATAGACAAGTTTAATAAAAAGCTCAACAAAAATGTCCAAGGGGTATCGGCAGAGGTCCTAGAGATATTTAAGGACTATGAATGGGAGGGGAATGTGAGGGAATTAGAGCATCTAATAGAAGGTATCATGAGCATATCCGATACGGAATTTATAGATAGGGAAGACCTGCCCTACAAGTTCAGGCAAAGGAAGAATAAAAGTATTTACGAGATGCCCCTGTCTGAGATCCTTGAGGAGACTGAGAAGGCGATTATTAGGGATGCCCTGAAGCAGACAAATGGCAACATTAGCCATACGGCGGACCTGCTTAAAATGCCTAGGCAGACTTTACAATATAGGATTCAAAAATTAGGGATATGAGCTGACTTATCTAGACCCCAAGGCTACTCATAAATTGATTTTAAAACGATTCGACTAGCTCAAAGCTTGAAGAAGCAAGACCGCCCATAAAAAAATAGAGCTGCAAACTCGCCAAAGCTCAAACAGTGCAGCTCTCCCGATTTTTTTACTTGACGGATGTCTCTAGTCAAGCTTCTCAATGTCGCCTCTTATTTAAAACCAATTTATCTATCATATTTAGGGGTTATTGTTGGAAAGGTTTGACTCATTTAGACCCCAAGGCTACTCATAAATTGATTTTAAAACGATTCGACTAGCTCAAAGCTTGAAGAAGCAAGACCGTCCATAAAAAAATAGAGCTGCAAACTCGCCAAGGCTCAAACAGTGCAGCTCTCCCGACTTTTTTACTTGACGGATGCTTCTAGTCAAGCTTCTCAATGTCGCCTCTTATTTAAAACCAATTTATCTATCATATTTAGGGGTTATTGTTGGAAAGATTTAGGTCACAAGAGCATGACTGCCTCTGAAAAATTTGCTATACTTTCAAGCGAAGTGAGGAAATCATTTTGGAAATCAGGGTTTTTAGCCTAGCGTTCCGTTGATTTCCTATTTACGAACGAGTGTAAGAAAGTATCAAATTTTGAAGCCGTAACACGATTTGTGAGGGAGTGAAACGACCAAATAAGCGATGTACGCCTCATGTCAGGAATGTCCAAGAAGACAGGCGATAGCCAAGTCTGATTGGCTACATTCTACGACTGAAGCGAAAGGAATGCCATGTGACCTAAATGAGCATGCCATGTGACCTAAATAGCCTATAAACAGATAAATTACTAGACTGCCCAATATTGGGCATTATTTTATAGAATACTTGGGGGATTTTCAGAGCTGGCGACAAAAAAACCAAAAATCCCCTAAATATAAGCCGAAAATCATTGTTTTTTCATTAACAATTACCTCTTTTTATAAAAAATGGGGTAATTTTTTTATTTGGCATAGAACTTGCATTATTTAACTAGTAGAGAATAAGGACTGGGAAATTTATTTTCCTTGGTCCTAGAAGTTAAAATACAAGGAGGGATGCCAATTGAAAAAAGGATGTCCATACGGCACACATAGGGTTATAGAACCAGAAGGAGTACTGCCACAACCAGCACTTAAGATTGACAATGACATGGAAATTTACGACAATGAAATACTTATCAATGTACAGACACTAAATGTAGACTCAGCAAGCTTTACCCAAATAAAGGAAGAGGCAAATGGAGACTTAGAAGAAATTAAAAAAATCATGAAGGGCATTGTAGCAGATAAGGGAAAACATCAGAATCCAGTTACAGGCTCAGGAGGAATGTTAATAGGTACAGTTGAAAAAATTGGACCAGCCCTAGAAGGTAAAACGGACCTGAAGGTGGGAGACAAGATTGCCACCCTAGTATCCCTGTCCCTGACACCCCTTCGCATCGACGAATTTAAGGAGATTAGGCCAGAAGTAGATCAGGTAGACATAGTAGGCAAGGCAATACTATTTGAATCGGGAATATATGCAGTAATACCAGAGGACCTGCCAGAGAACCTAGCCCTTTCAGTATTGGACGTAGCAGGAGCCCCAGCTCAGACAGCAAAACTTGTAAAGCCTGGCGACACAGTAGTCGTCATAGGGGGAACAGGAAAGTCGGGCATGCTCTGTCTATACGAGGCAAAGAAGAGGGCAGGAGTCACAGGAAAGGTAATATGTATTGGCTCTAGAGACAAGACACTGGAAAGGGTAAAGGGTGCAAATCTGGCAGATGTATACATTAAGGCCAACGCCACCAATGCAGTAGAAATACTCGAAAAAATAAAAGAGGCAACAGATGGAGAAATGGCGGATATAGTAATTAACACAGTCAATATACCAAATACAGAGATGTCCAGCATACTAAGCTGTAAGGACAGGGGAATAGTATATTTCTTTAGTATGGCAACTAGTTTCACAAAGGCTGCCCTAGGGGCAGAGGGAGTAGGCAAGGACGTGACCATGATCGTAGGAAACGGCTATACCAAGGATCACGCTGCCATATCATTAGAACTCATGAGAGAATCGGAAAGCCTAAGAAAGATATTCACAGAGCTTTATGCTTAAAACTTTGAAAAGGAGTTGTTAAGAGTGCGTAATTTTAAGGATATTGAGATTTGGAAGGACGTCACCCAAGAGCAATGGGACGACTGGAAATGGCAGGTAAGAAATAGGATAACAGACGTGGAGACCCTAGGCAAGGTAATCAACCTTACAGACAAGGAAAAAGGAGACATAGGGGAGGTAATGACAAAATTTAGGGCTGCCATAACACCCTATTATGCGTCATTAATGGATCCGGACGATCCCCATTGTCCAGTAAGAATGCAGGCAGTACCAACCATATCAGAGACACATATTAGCTCAGCGGACCTAGTAGACCCCTTGGACGAAGACGAGGACTCACCAGTACCGGGAATCACCCATAGGTATCCCGATAGGGTCCTATTCCTAATAACAGACCAATGTTCCATGTACTGTAGGCACTGTACCAGAAGGAGATTTGCAGGCCAGCACGACATGGGAGTTCCAAGGGATAAAATCGACGCAGGTATAGAATACATCAGAAATACACCACAGGTAAGAGACGTACTTTTATCAGGTGGAGACGCCCTCTTGGTATCAGACAATCTGCTAGAGTATATAGTAAAGAGCCTAAGGGACATTCCTCATGTGGAAATCATAAGAATCGGCTCTCGTACACCAGTAGTAATGCCACAGAGGATAACAGACGACCTAGTAAACATGCTGAAGAAATACCATCCCGTATGGTTAAATACCCACTTCAACCATCCAAAGGAAATAACACCTACCTCCATAGCAGCCAATGAAAAAATGGCTAATGCAGGTATTCCACTAGGGAACCAATCAGTACTCCTAAGGGGGGTCAACGACTGTCCAGAGACTATGAAGGAGCTAGTTCACGGATTGGTTAAGATGAGAGTAAGGCCTTACTATATCTACCAATGTGACCTGTCACTGGGTATAGAGCACTTTAGGACAAAAGTCTCCAAGGGAATAGAAATAATCGAATCCCTAAGAGGACATACATCGGGCTTTGCAGTGCCAACATTCGTAGTAGATGCACCTGGCGGTGGAGGAAAGATTCCAGTAATGCCACAATATGTAATCTCCCAGTCTCCAAATAAGATAGTATTGAGAAACTATGAAGGAATAATCACCACCTATACAGAGCCAGACTATATAGACGAAGGATGCAAGGACAAGAAGGAGTCCACGTCCACAGGAGTAGCCAGTCTCTTTGAAGGACCAGAAGTCAAATACCTAGAGCCAAGCTACCTAGAGAGAAGGCATAGGGGAGACAAGTAAAGCCACTTGTGTAAGCGAGTAAAGGAGTAGTATATGATTGAGCTAATAAGAGGTAAATACAAGACCATATCCATAGTAGGCATGGCGAAAAACAGCGGCAAAACCGTAGCCCTGAACTATCTAATAGAAGAAGCAATAGAAAACGATGTCCCCCTTGGAATTACCTCCATAGGACGGGACGGGGAAATCTTAGACATAGTAACGGAAACGGAAAAACCTCCAATATTCGTAGAAGAGGACACCTTTATCGCCACAGCCTCGGGGATCTTGGATTTGGGCGACGCCAATATAGAAATCCTAAAAGCCACAGACTATATGACACCTCTAGGCCAAATAATTATAGGAAAGGTAAGGCAGGGGGGCTATGTGCAAATAGCAGGCCCCCAGCGCCTATCCGAAATAAGGAAGGTGGCAGATACCATGCTCAGTCTAGGAGCAGAATTTGTAATCATAGACGGGGCCTTGGATAGGTTTTCACAGGCAGCCCCAGCAGTATCAGAAGCCACCATACTGTCCACAGGAGCAGTGATTTCAAGGGATATAAATATAGTAATAGAAAAAACCCTCCATAGGGTAAAGACCCTTAGCCTTCCAAAAATAGAAGGAGAGGAAATAAGGGAAAGTATCAGGCAAATCATGGAGAGGGGACAAATAGCCACAATAGATTTAGAAAACAAGATAGAGATTATTCCCCTTAAGACAGCCTTGAATTCAGGCCATATAATCGGAGACCATATAAAAGACAAGGTCAAGTATCTGGTAATACCAGGTTCCCTAGTGAAAAGCACCCTAGAAGACCTAATCAAATCCACAAGAAGATACGGGGACATAGAAATAATAATAGGAGATGGCAGCAAGGTGTTTATAGAAGCGAGGGACTGGGTGAGATTTGTACGACAGGGAATAAAAATAAGGGTACTAGATGAAATCAAATTAATAGGGATTACGGTAAATCCATATGCTCCAGCAGGATACTATTTCGACCCTAGGGATTTCTTGGCAAAGATGAAATCCTACATAAAGCACATACCTGTAATGGACCTAGTACTAGGCGGTGAATAAGATGGTTTTCATGGACGAAAGGACAAGGGAAGCCCTAGATTTTCAGTATGTATTGAATATGATAAAGACCCTAACGCCCTATGGAAACATGTTCAAGAGGCGTTTAAAGGCCTTTAAACAGGGAGAAGAAGATAAATTAATCAGTGAATTAAATAAGATAGAAGGCCTATTGGATATAGGAAATAACAAGGAAATCATGGGGGCAATAGATGGCATCTTCAGCCACATAAAGGACCTAAGGGCCTCCATAAGACGTGGAATGGAAGGTTTTATCCTAACGGAAGTAGAATTGTTTGAGATAAAAAACTTCCTTTATTTAATCAGGGACCTATCAGGACTCATGGAAAAATACCAAATCCCAGTATTTGATGACACGGACATAAGGCCCATAGGTGAATTAGAGAAGATACTGGACCCTGAAAATACTGGAACCTGGACATTTTATATATACGACGCCTATTCAGAAGAGCTGAAAGGCATCAGAAGGAAAAAGCAGGATTTAGAAAAAGAAATAAGGCGGGAAAAGAAGGCCGTAAAGGAAAAGATAAAAGAGGAACTGGGGCTAAATCTAAGGCCAGATTCTTCCCTAGTAGTATCAAAGGACGACAGGGAATTAATAGAAAAAATAGAGGCCTCCCCCTACCTAAACTATGTATCGGAAACCTATATGACCGTAAAATTTGCCATAAGGCCGGGAGAAGGGCTCAAGACCCTGGAAAACCAACTCCTCCTATTGAGGGATAGGGAAGAAAGGGAGGAGCTAAGGATAAGGGAGGACCTATCCAAGGAAATAGGCAAGAGAAATAGGGCAATCTATAGGAATATGGGCAGCATAGGAAGGCTGGATTTGCTACTAAGCAAGGTTCGATTTGCCTTGGAAGTCCGCGGAGTCAAGCCGGAGATTACAGACAGGAGAATAATAAAAATAGAAGAGGGAATCCACCTGAAACTAGAGGAAATATTAAGGGCCAAGGAACTCAAGTTTACCCCCATAAGCCTAGAAATCAAAAGTGGGGTCACCTGCATTACGGGGGCAAATATGGGGGGAAAGACCATAAGCCTGAAGCTCCTAGGCCTCCTATCGGCCATGGCCCAGTACGGTCTATTCGTCCCAGCCAAGTCCATGGTCTATGGCCTAAACAAATTCATCATATCCTCCATAGGGGATATGCAGTCTGTAGACTCGGGGCTTTCCACCTTTGGCGGAGAGGTAAAAATAGTGCAAAAAGCCATATCCATGTCCCATGAAAAGGGGCTAATCCTCATAGACGAGCTGGCAAGGGGTACAAATCCAGAGGAGGGCTATGCCATATCCAGGGCCATAGTATCCTATCTAAGGGACAGGGACTCCATTAGCCTCTTGACCACCCACTACGACAATATAGCAAATCTAGAGGGCCTAGTCCACCTACAGGTCATAGGACTGTCGAGATTGGATTTTGAAAAATTGGCACTGGAAATATCAAAGGACGACAAGATGGAGATAATCAACAAATACATGGATTATAGGCTAAAACTAGTAGATAAGGACACAGCCATACCCAAGGATGCCCTAAATATAGCCAGAATTATGGGATTGGAGTCGGAAATCATCAAAGAGGCAGAGAAACACCTGAAATATTAAAGGGATAAAAAAGAGGGAGGTAATGAAAATGTCGAAGTTAAATCTCGATCAGAACTTAATAGACAGCTCTAGAAAGGCCGCCAAAAATATTGCAGAAGAAGTCCAGAAATTCATAGACGACCATACAACAGCAGCCACGGAGAGAACCATAGTGAGGCTCCTTGGAGTAGACGGGGTAGACGAAATAGACAAACCCCTGGCAAATGTAGTCGTAGACAATATAAAAGAAGGCGGAGGACTGGAAAGAGGTGCAGCCTATTGGATGGGAAATGCAGTCCTCAGTACAGGCCTTTCAGCCCAGGAAGTAGCGGAGAAGATAGCCATAGGGGAAATAGACATAACAAAAATCCCAGCCCAAGATGAGGAAAAGATAAGAGAAAAGATTGGGGAAATAGCCGAGGCTACAGCGGATAAGATCAAGGCCAACAGGGAAAAGAGAGAAGACTATTTAAGAACCATAGGAGAAGGCAAAAAACCCTACCTATACGTCATAGTTGCCACAGGAAATATATACGAAGACATTATCCAGGCCCAGGCAGCCGCAAGGCAGGGGGCAGATGTAGTAGCAGTCATTCGTACCACAGGTCAGTCCCTCCTAGACTATGTGCCCTATGGACCTACGACAGAAGGCTTTGGAGGCACCTATGCAACCCAGGAAAACTTTAAATTGATGAGAAGGGCCCTGGATCAGGTAGGGGAAGAAGTAGGCAGGTATATAAGGCTGACAAATTATTGCTCGGGCCTGTGTATGCCGGAAATTGCAGCCATGGGAGCCTTAGAAAGGCTAGATATGATGCTAAATGACGCCCTCTACGGCATCTTGTTCAGGGACATAAATATGCAGAGGACCCTGGTAGACCAATACTTCTCAAGGGTAATCAATGGCTTTGCAGGTATTATAATCAACACAGGTGAGGACAATTACCTAACTACAGACGATGCAGTGGAGGCAGCCCATACAGTACTGGCATCTCAATTTATCAACGAGCAGTTCGCCCTAAAGGCGGGAATAGCAGAAGAACAAATGGGATTAGGCCACGCCTTTGAAATGGACCCAGATGTGGAAAATGGCTTCCTAATGGAGCTGGCCCAGGCACAGATGGCAAGGGAAATATTCCCCAAGGCCCCACTTAAATACATGCCCCCAACCAAGTTTATGACAGGTAACATATTCAAGGGCCACATACAAAATGCCATGTTCAACATGGTATCCATCATGACCAACCAGGGCATACAGCTTTTGGGAATGCTCACTGAGGCCATTCACACCCCCCACCTCCACGATAGGTATCTGGCAATCGAAAATGCAAAATACGTATTCAACAATGCCAGAAGTCTAGGAGACGAAATAGAATTTAAGGAGGGGGGCCTTATCCAGTCAAGGGCTCAGGAGGTATTGAAGAAGGCAGAAGAACTCTTGACCCAGATAGAAAAAGAAGGATTATTTAAGACCATTGAAGAGGGGAAATTTGGAGGAGTAAAAAGGTCCCGTACAGGAGGCAAGGGCCTGGATGGAGTCGCCAAGAAGGATAAGGGCTACTTCAATCCCTTCATAGAACTAATGCTTGGAGGTGACAAATAATGACTCAAGTCCAAAAAGTAGATTTGACAAAGGTAAAACCCTATGGGGATACCATGAACGACGGTATGGTACAGTTGGGATTTTCCCTGCCGGTAGAAGCAGGAGATGAGGCGTCAGAGGCCGCAAGGCAATTGGCTAGGAAGATGGGCTTTGAGGAGCCATCTGTAGTCTATTCCAAGGACCTTGGCCAAGGCTATAGCTACTTTGTCCTATATGGGAAGACACCCTACACAGTAGACTATACCAAGATAGAAGTGCCAAAGGTAGAAATAGATGTCATGGACAGGGGAGAGATAGAGCAGTATATCAAGGATAGTATCGGGAGAGATGTAGTCATTATTGGAGCCTGCACAGGTACAGATGCCCATACAGTGGGCATAGATGCCATAATGAATATGAAAGGCTATGCAGGTCACTTTGGCCTAGAGAGATACGAGGGCATAGAAGCCTACAACCTAGGCTCCCAAGTGCCAAATGAGGAACTGGTGGCCAAGGCCATAGAGCTAAATGCAGATGCCATCCTAGTATCTCAGGTAGTCACCCAAAAAGACGTCCATATACCGAATTTGACAGAGCTGGTAGAACTATTGGAGGCCGAAGGCATAAGGGATAAGGTAATCCTATGCTGTGGAGGGCCTAGGGTCAGCCACGAGCTGGCAAAGGAGCTGGGATATGATGCAGGCTTTGGACCTGGATCCTATGCAGAGGACGTAGCCAGCTTTATAGTAACAGAAATGACCAAATGAGCCACCGAGAACCGTCCCCACTGGCTCACTAAATGAGCCACCGAGAACCGTCCCTGCTGGCTCACTAAAGGAAAAGGCAATGCTAGAAAGCATTGCCTTTTCCCTTTTAATGAAACAGGATTTATATAAAATAATAATAGGGGCTAATTAGAAGCTGTAGTTATCTATATTGTCTATGGTAAATACAACTCTTTCAGGTAATAGAATGATACCTGAGTCCTCTGCATCGTAGTCATATCCTTGGATGCTGTTTGGTTCAACCTTAACTGGTCCAATGTCTGGAACGTCTATAGTGTCTCCAACCTTCAATTCATTTCCTAGGGCTAACCAGTATGCAACATAGGCACCTAGAGCACCTTGTACATTGACATCCCAAAGGCCGAACTGATTAATTGTGCCGTCTTTTACGAAGTCCCTCATGGATGATGGAGTAGCAAAACCAGTGATTATAACGTCTTGTGCCTTATCTAAGTTCTTAGCAGCTTGAGCCATTCCAGGTAGTGCTGTGGAGTCTGGACAAAGAACTGCGTCTATGTCAGGGTATGTCTGTAATATAGATTGTCCAACTTGCAGTGATTTTTGGGCATCTTGCTCGCCGTATTGTGTAGTTACAAGTTCCCAACCTGGGTATTTGTCAGCAATATATTCCTTAGCATATTCAACCCAAGCATTTTGGTCAGTAACAGTAGGGCTGGAGTAGAAGAATGCAAACTTAGCACTTTCTAGTTGCTCGTCGCTCATTTGGCTAGCAGCCATATCGACTAGCATTGCACCTAGTAGTTCTGGAGTACCTTGGTTGATATAGGCTGAACGATACTCTGGATCCACGTCTGAGTCCCAAGTAACAACCTTAACTCCCTTGTCCATTGCATTTTTAAGGGCTTGATTCAATCCATCAGGTGATAGGGATGAGATTGAAATAGCGTCTGCACCTTGATTTACTGCGGAGTTAATTATTTGTACCTGATTTGCAACAGAGGCTTCTGGTGAACCGTCATACTTAACCTCAAATCCAACCTTCTTAGCAATTTCTTGTGCGCCGTCATTTGCTGATTCAAAGAACATGTTACCAGTAAGTTTTGGTATAAAAACCACCTTGATGTCTTTTGCGTCACTTGCGTCACCTGCGTCACCTGCAGGAGTCTCTACCTTATCTGGTGCATCTGTCTTGCCACTGTTGTCGTCAGCAGGCTTTGCACATCCTGCCAATACAGATAAAAGCATGGCAACAACTAAAATCAGTGATAATAACTTAGTTTTTTTCATTTTAATACCTCCATATTTTTTTATAATTGGTAAACCCATAGGGCTACTGCCTTAAAACTAAAAACTAATTTCTAATTGCCCTTTCTAATAATTTCCTAAGTCTTGGGAAATTTGATAGGGATAGGCCCTTGATGGCTACAGCGATGATGAGCAGGAGTCCTACACCGACGCTAATGTATTGACTCGATATGCCCGCCATTTGCAGACCAAATCTCAAGATCCCAACTATGACAGATGCCAAGGCTGTGCCTATGACTCCGCCGCTACCTCCAGTAATCAAGGTCCCGCCTAGGACCACTGCAGTGACAATGGAGAGGGTCAACTCAGCACCTAAATCGGGTCTAGAACTGCCCAAATAAGATGTAAGTATTACCCCTGCCAAGGCTGCTGAAGTACCAGAGAGTATATAGGTGCTCAAGGTCACTAATTTATGGTCGATACCCGAGTATCTAGCTGCATTCTTGTTGATTCCAACCAGAAACACATACCTTCCATACTTAGTTTTGTGGAGCAATATATAAGAAATTATTATTAAAGCCGCAAATATAATGAAAGGATTGGGAATGCCAAACACATTGCCATTGGCAATATTCAAGAAAGCTAGGGGCATTCCGCTAATGCCTTCAAATGCACTGGAGCCAGATATCCCCATAATGACTAGGGAAAATCCCGAGTAAAGGAGCATGGTACCTAAGGTGGCTACCATGGCTTGTACTCCTACATAGGCCACTAAAAAACCGTTAATGGCCCCGCTCAGGGCCCCTACCAGCAAGGCTACTGGTATGGTAGCAAATATATTGAAACCAGCCATCTTCCATAGGATGCCCACCACGACGGAGGATAAACCGATGATGGACCCTACGGAAATATCGATTCCGCCGGTGATAATTACAAAGGTTACAAATAAAGAAATAATGCTGATGCTTACAAAGTCGTTTACACTATATAAAAGAACATTGAGTCTTAGAAAGCGGGGATTAATCATGCCAAATACAACTATTTGCAGAGCCAGAAGAACTACCAATGCTGCTTCCCATCTAAGTAACTTTTTAAATCTGCTCATTTATTTCCCCTCCAATCTCCTCTTTCCTACTATCTCCATTGGACTCCGTCTTGACAGACAATCGCTGTTTTATTGCACTAGTCACTAGATACCTGCTTATTAGGGCATCAGAGGAGACAATTAAGATAAGCAATAGCCCCGATATGGTGTTGTTCCAGTAGGCTGGAACCTTTAGGAAAACTAGGGCAGTATTTATGGAGTTCATGATAATGGCCCCAAATGTAGCACCCAGTACAGAACCTAAGCCGCCATTTAGACTGACACCGCCAAGGACACAAGATGCTATGGCAGTCATCTCTGCACCATTGCCCGCCACATTGCCCACAAAGCCAACCTGACTTACATATACCATGCCGGCAATGGAAGCAAATGCACCTGACAGCACAAAGGCTAATATTTTCATAAAGTTTACCTTTATACCTACTAAATTGGCACCTTCCAGATTATCCCCAACAGCGGCAAAGTACTTGCCCCTTCTAGCCTTAGTCAAATACAGGTGAATGACTATCATGACTATAAAGGTGAAAAATACAAAAGCATTCATGCTGCCAAAGATATTTTTCTGTGAGGCCTGCTTGAAGTAATCAGGCAGGTTTTCAACCCACTTTCCCCCTGTGTAGATAAACATGAGGCCCCTTAGGATTCCATTGGTCCCCAGGGTCATGACAATGGAGGGAATTTTAAATTTTGTTACCCCAATTCCATTTACTAGACCCGATACTATACCCACCATGAGGGTGACTATTATAATAGAGAAGAGTCCCCTTCCATTTCTCAGCATAGTTGCAGCGACGGCTGCACTCATACCCAGTATAGATCCGACAGATACGTCTATTTCCTTAGTCAGTATGACAAAGGCCATACCTATGGCTAGGGCAATATACATGACACTGCCCTTTAGGGTAAGCATCAGGTTGCTAGGAGAGATAAAGGCTGGATTCTTTAGTCCTACTAGGGAAAACAAGATTAGGAGGAAGAGAACCACAGTGACTTCCCTGTTTTTAACGAATTTATTTACGAAAAACTTCATTAGATTACCTCCTTATCTAAGACGCCGAAGGATGCAGCCATGAGTTTATCGATATCAATATGCTCTTTTTTAAATTCTCCGTTGATAATGCCATTGTACATGGTCAGTGACCTGTCAGCCAATTCCACTATTTCCTCTAAATCAGAAGATATAAGCAGTACAGCCAGGCCTTCCTTTTTTAGCTGGTCTATAATCTTGTAGACATCAGCCCTAGCTGCAGCGTCAATTCCCCTAGTGGGTTCGTCTAGGACTAGGACCCTGGGCATGGTGGCTAGCATCCTAGCAATTACCACCTTTTGCTGGTTTCCCCCAGATAGGGATTTCATCATCTGATCGTGACCCGTTACCTTAATCCTAAAATCTTGAATATACTTATTGGCGATTTCCTTTTCCTTGCGGTGGTCTGTATAGAACTTGCTCAAGTTTCGCAGGGAGCAGGAGGTCATATTGCCTACCACATCTGTAATGGAGAAAATTCCATTGTAGTGCCTGTCTTCGGGCACATAGTTGAGGCCCTTATTTACAATATCTACAGTCTTATAGCCGGTGATGTCTTCCTTGTTGAGCAGGACCCTGCCAGATACAATCTCGCCAATACCGAATATGGCCTCTGCCAGCTCTGTCCTGCCTGCCCCTACAACCCCTGCAATTCCAAGGATTTCACCGGGGTAAAGCTTGAAGGAAATATCCTTGAATCCATATCCGCTTAAATTTTCAAGTTCCAATACTGAATCCTTGCTATAGTCGCAGGAAGAACCTGAGACCATATCTCCCTTTTCAATGGAAGACTTAATATCCTCGGGGAGAAGCCCCCTAATCAACATATCCTTGGTAAAGTCTGCCACAAGACCCGAGCTTGTGATCTTACCATCCCTTAGGAGTACTACATGGGTGGAAATTTCAAATACTTCTGTCAACCTATGGGTGATGTAAAACATCCCAATACCCTGCTCCCTCAAGTCCCTCATTATCTTAAAGAGAGACTTAATCTCCTTAAAAGTAAGGGAAGAAGTAGGCTCATCTAGGATTAAAATCTTAGAATCTCTCAAAAGCCCCCTGACTATTTCGATTAGCTGTTGCTCGGCAATAGAAAGGGTATCAGCAGTTCGAGACAAGGAAATATTCCAGCCAAGTTTTTTCATTAGTTCCACTAGCCTGTGCTTTAGTTCCTTCCTATTTCCCTTCATACCTATGAGTACATTTTCCTCAACGGTCATATTGGGAAACAACATAGGCTCCTGAGGTACATAGTAAATCCCTTTTTGTAAAGAAATAGAGGGAGATAGCAAACTAGATTTTTCTCCATCGATATATATGTCTCCCGAGTCAGGGGTATATATTCCCATTAGGATCTTCATGAGGGTGGATTTTCCAGCCCCATTACCGCCTATTATCGCCACAATTTCCCCCGGATTTAACTTCAGGGTAACGCCCTTTAAGACGAGATTTGTAGCAAAGGATTTCTTTATATCATCTAAGTAGACAAGGGAATTTTGATTTAACTCATTTTCTGCCACCTTTGGCACCTCCCTAAATGGAATCTATTTATTTGTATTATGAAATTTAATAGCAAAAAACCGTCAATTGCTTTTATTAATTATTATAGTAATCCAAAACAAAATAATTGTCAATGATATTTTGTTTAATTTATCAAATTAATTTTAATTTTCGAGAATAATCAAATAAATTTAAGAAAAAGGATTTACAAATCCCCATATAATTGATAATATAAGTATTGTAAACCATAAGGCTGTGAGGAATCCCCTGTAAAAGTCAATTAAAATCTTGACATTTACAAATAGAATCAATATAATTACTATAAACAAATGATTAACATGTAAACAAATGTTTAACCAAGCTATAAAGGGGTAGAATATTAATAGGTGGTGGATGACATGGATTTAGAGCAAAATCTCATCATAAAGATTGCCTGGTACTACTATATGGAAGGTATGACGCAAAAGCAGATATCAGACAAGTTAAATATCTCTAGGATGAAGGTAGTTAAATATTTAGAAACTGCTAGAAGCCAGGGTCTAGTCAAATTTTCAGTAAGGGCCAATGGCGAAAAGAAGATGAACATTGAAAGGCAGCTAATAGACAAGTACGGTTTAGATGACACCTATGTAGTTCCCACCACAGAATACAATCTAAACAGGACCATTGCAAAGGCGGCAGCCCAGTACATAGAGGGTAAGATAACCCCAAACTCCTACATAAATGTAGGCTATGGAGAAACTGTATCCTATGCCATAAGGTATTTGACATCATTTCTGGAAGTTCCAGTATCATTCGTATCCCTGTCAGGGGGGGTAACATTCTATGCATCCAGTATGGCAGGTATGAGAAATTTCGACAATTCAATGGACCTTCCAAAGTTCTTCATAGTTCCTTCACCCTTGATAGTGTCAAATAAGAATCTAGCAGATCAGCTATTACAGGAAAGATCAGTAAAGGAAATACTAAATATGACAGAACTATCGGATTATACGGTCATAGGTGTAGGGGCACCTGACAGGACAGCTACCATAATGAAGACAAATCAAATATCGGAAAACGACCTAATCCTACTTAAGATGAATGGAGCCATAGGGGATATACTTAGCCAATTCTACGACAAGGATGGAAATAAAATCGACAGCGACCTGCACCAAAGATTGATAACAGTCCAGCTTGAAAAACTCAAGGAAAAGAAAAACGTCATAGGAGTGGCAGGAGGGCCAAGTAAAATAGAGTCAATAAATGCAGCCTTGAAGGCAGGCTACATAAATATAATGATAACGGATGAATCCACAGCGGAAAGCTTATTGAGCCTATAATATAGAGGAGGTCAGGCAGATGTCAAAATATTTAATGGCTATAGATGCAGGTACAGGAAGTGTAAGGGCAGTCATATTCGATACAGAAGGAAATCAAATTGCGGCCCATAGCAGCGAGTGGGAACACAAGGAAGACCCAAGATACCCGGGCTCTATGGACTTTGATTGGGAAAACAACTGGCACCTAGCTGTAAAATGCGTTAAGGAATCCATTAGGAAGGCAAAAATAAATGAGGAAGACATATTGGCTATATCAACTACCAGTATGCGTGAGGGTATAGTCCTATACGATGAAGATGATAAGGAAATCTGGGCCTGTGCCAATGTAGATTCCAGATCAAACAAGGAAGTCAAAGACCTGATGGATATAGACCCAGGTCTTGAAAAAGAAATATACAAGCTATCAGGACAAACCTTCGCCCTAGGGGCACTTCCTAGGATCCTCTGGGTGAAGAAGAACATGCCGGATATATATGAGAAAACTAAAACAGTAAGCATGTTCAATGACTGGCTCATATATAAACTGTCGGGGATACTGTCAACAGAACCATCCAATGGCTGTACAACGGGGATTTTCGACATCAAGAAAAGGGACTGGGAACCTGAGATAGCAGTCAAATGCGGACTCAAAGCCGACATATATCCAAAGGTCTATGAGCCCGGCACAGTAGTAGGCAAGGTCAATGAAGAAGCCAGCAGGGAAACCGGTCTAAGTCAAGGAACCCTAGTGGTTTCGGGCGGTGGTGATGCCCAGCTAGGGGCCATAGGAGTAGGGCTAGTAGGGGAGGATCAGGTAGCAGTCTTTGGAGGAAGCTTCTGGCAGCTAGAATACAATACTAGAAAGCCCCTCATGGAAGAAGATGCTAGAATCAGGGTCAATTGCCACGCCATAGAAGATATGTGGAACTACGAGGCCATAGCATTCTTCCCAGGTCTAATACTCAGATGGTACAGGGACGCATTTTGTGACAGGGAAAAGGAAGTGGGCAAGCTAACAGGTGTGGACCCCTATGACCTGATGAATAAGGAAGCAGAGAAAATACCTGCAGGTAGCTATGGAATGATGGGGGCCTTTTCAAATGTAATGGACTATATATCTTGGAGACATGCAGCCCCTACATTTACAAACTTTCAGCTAGAACCGGAAAAGTACAATAAATATACATTCTACAGGTCCTTGCTGGAAAATGCCGCCCTAGTAACCAAGGGACACTTTGAAATGGTAAAAGAATTGACTGGAAACTCTCCAGAGGAAATAGTCTTCGCCAATGGGGCATCAAAATCTGACCTATGGGGCCAGATAATGGCAGATGTATTGGAAGTAAAGGTCAAGGTACCAGTGGTAAAGGAAGCGACAGCCCTAGGCGCTGCCATATGTGCAGGAGCGGGAGCCGGAGTATATGAAAGCATAGAAAAAGCAGCCAACTCCCTAGTAGTATGGGATAAGGAGTACCTGCCCAAGGAAGAGAACGTAAAAGTATATAGGGAGCTATACAATAGGTGGAAGGCCATGTATGAAGTTCAACTAGCCATAGCTGACGGAGGAGTAACCCAGCATATGTGGAAAGCACCAGGAATCTAGAAATTATCAAACCAGAAAGGAGAACAGCAATGTACAAGCTAAATGAGTCAGAGAAAGAATATCGATTTGGAGATAGTGGACCAAAATATTTAATGAGGGGGCCAAGGGCAAACTTTGGAGTAGTAGTACTACAACCGGGTCAGGACTTTGCCAACCATTCTCATAGTATTATGGAGGAAAACTTTTTTATACTGGAAGGACAAATAGAATTTGTAGTAGATGATGAAGTAGTCATTTGCAAGGAGGGGGACTTTATCCATGTAGAACCGGAGGAAGCCCACTACCTTAGGAATAAGGGAGATATACCAGCAAAGGCAATATTTTGCCTAGCACCGTATCAAGAGCAAGATAAAAATGACCTACCATTGCCAGAAGGAATAGAAAAATAAAAATATAGGAGGGTTAAAATGGCTGATTTAATAGGTAACAAGGAAGCAAAGGAATATCATGTAGATATACCCCAGGCAAGATCCCAATTTAATGTAAAGGGAATGGACAATGTGGATTGGGGAATGAAGGATAGATTATCAAGAATCTTCAACCCAAAGACAGGCAGGAGCTTGATGCTAGCATTCGACCATGGATATTTCATGGGGTCCACAAGGGGACTAGAGAGAATAGACATAGGCATACAATCTCTAGCAGAAGACGTAGATGCCCTAATGGGTACAAGGGGGGCCATAAGGACCAGCATATCCCCAACCTTTAACAAGGCAGTAGCCCTAAGGGTATCAGCAGGCAGCACCATGGCATCAGAGGACATCATAAAGGAAACCATAGCAGTAGACATAGAGGACGCCATAAGAATGAACGCATCCTGTATGGCAGTACAGACCTTTGTAGGGACAGAAGAAGAAAGGACATCTCTGGACAACCTAGTGAGGGTCATAGATGCAGGAAACAGATACTCAATACCAACCATGGGAGTAGTAGCAGTAGGCAAGAGCATGGAAAGGACAACCAGATTCTTCCTCTTGGCAACCAGAGTCCTAGCAGAGCTAGGGGCACAAATGGTAAAGACCTACTATTGTGACGACTTCGACAAGGTAGCAGCAGCTTGTCCAGTACCCATAGTAGTAGCAGGAGGAAAGAAACTACCAGAAGATGAAGCCCTAGAGTTGGCATACAATGCACTTCAAAATGGAGCAGCAGGTATAGATATGGGAAGAAACATCTTCCAATCAGAAGATCCAAAGGCAATGGTAAAGGCAGTAGCCAAGGTAGTACACGAGAATTTCACAGCAAAAGAGGCCTATGAATTTTTCCTAGACCTAAAAAATAAATAAAAATGTGCCACCGGGGACGGTTCTCGGTGGCTCATTTTTTTCTTTTCTATTTCCTTTCAAAAATGCTATAATCAACTTAAGGAAAAGGAAGGTGGTATATATGAAAAAGTCGTTAAAATTGATAATACTAATACTAGTGCTGACCTTGATAGTACCCAGTATAGCCGGTATGGCAGCGGGGACAGATCCAAAGACAGAGGAGCATACAGCGGATTTAATATTTTTCGAAGAGGTGCTGAATTTAATCAAGGAAAGCTATCCCTTTGAGGTGGAAGAAAGTGACCTAATAGTAACAGCCGTAAAGTCCATGCTAAAATCCCTGGACCCCTATAGCGACTACTATACAAAAGAGGAAACAGAAGGCCTGATGGGCAGCTTAACGGGGAGTTTTTCAGGCATAGGCATATATATAGAGGAAAAAGACGGATATATTACAGTAGTCAGCCCCATCAAGGGCCAGCCAGCAGAAAAGGCAGGCATAAGGACAGGTGACTTGATTGTAGCCGTAGACGATATAGATATTAAGGACATGGGAGTAGACAAGGCCTCAGCCCTAATCAAGGGGCCAGTGAATACGACAGTTAAACTCAAGGTAAAGAGGGAAGATAGGACCCTTACATTTAATGTAAAAAGGGCTACAATCACCATAAGCCCAGTCTATTATGAAATAATGGAAAAAGATATAGGCTATATAAGCCTAGATGAATTTAGCGACATAGCTACCAAGGATATAAAGAAGGCCCTGGCGGAATTTGACAAGAAGGGAATCGAGAAAGTAATCTTGGACTTGAGAGACAATCCCGGGGGATTTTTAGACGAGGCCGTATCCATAGGAAGGCTATTTGTCCCAGTGGGGCCCATAGTCTACGTGAGGGACAAAAACAACAGGCTAACAACCCATAGGTCCTACCTGTCAAAGCAGAAATACCAGCTTGTAGTATTAGTAAATGGTAGCTCTGCTTCAGCATCGGAAATAGTGGCAGGAGCCGTCAAGGATAGGAAGGCAGGAGTTCTAGTAGGTAGCCAGACCTTTGGCAAGGCCCTAGTGCAAAACCTAATCCCTATAAATGATGGCAGCCTGATTAAAATGACGACGGCAGTGTATTTGACGCCAAATAAGACCCTGATAAATGGCATAGGCATAGAACCTGACTATCTAGTGGAAAACGATGGATTTCAGGACCTCCAGCTAATGAAGGCCCTAGAGATTTTGAGCCAGCAGGGACGGTTCTCGGTGGCTCAATAAAAGGGTTAATTGTGGATAATATGTGGACAAACTGTGGATATATTAAAAACAAATAAATTTGGAGGAGTTTAACCATGCCAAGGAGACCCAGAGTAGTATCAAATACAGGGATTTATCATGTTATGGTAAGAGGGATCAACAAGATGGATATATTTAAGACCCCAGGAGAAAAGGAAAAATACTTAGATACACTGGCCCGAATGAAAGAGGAGGGGGAGTATTCATTATATGGATATTGCATAATGGATAACCACGCCCACCTGCTCATTAAAGAGGAAGAGGATACCATCGATAGAATAATGAAAAGAATTGGAGTAAGCTACGCCTACTATTACAACAAGAAGTACGAAAGAATCGGCCCGCTTTTCCAGGGCAGGTATAGGAGTGAAAGGGTAGAGTCGGAGGACTACCTCTTGGCCTGCCTAAGGTATATCCACAATAACCCTGTAAAAGCTAACGTTACTGCGGCCCCAGCAGCCTATCCTTGGAGCAGCTACAATAGCTATATCAGCAGATACCTAAAGGAAGGAGACATAATTTCCAGAGAATTCATATTGGATATAATATCGGAAGATAGGCCAAAGGCCATAAAACAGCTAATTGAATATACAAAGCTATATGATGATTATGTATTTTTAGATGATGAACCGGATAAAGATCATAAGGAGATAATCGACAATATCCTCAGTAAATATAATCTAGAACTAAGAGAATTAAGAACAATGAAACATAGGGAAATGAGAGATATGTTGATAAGGAAGATAGTAAGGGATACAGGCCTGTCTGCTAGAGAACTATCTAGCATAACAGGTATAAGCAGGGCTACCATAGGAAGGGTATTAAATTAAGAACAAAAATGAGCCACCGAGAACCGTCCCCGGTGGCTCATTTTATTTAGTTATATACAATTTCTATCTTGTTGTCGTGCTGGTTTTTGTCTCGTATTTCTATTCTCGATAGATTGCTGGTATTCAGCCAATCTGCCAGCACCGTATTGCCATTGTCGGCAACCTTCCAGCTATGGGGTGGTAATTCATTGCCATTACCATCATGCCTAATTATACTGTACTCCATTTGATTTGTGGTGCCGTTTAGGACAAAGGGATGAACGTGGGTGCTGAGGTTTATATGATCTAGCTCCAGATTAGCAGTAAATTTAAGTTCTGCAAATTGGCTAGGTAAGGTATCCTTTGTTGCCTTGATTCTGATTTCGACATTCTTTTCTCCACTTAGGTCCTCTGTATCTAACAATTCGCCACTTAACCAAGGGCTATTAGTTCCTGGGTTTATCCTATATTCAATCTCGCTTCTATCTGTATCATAATTACTTATAGATTCAACTTTGTTTTTGACATCATCAATTTCTACATCTGGTGCAGATGCTGAGGCGCTAATGATAGCCTTTTGCTCTGGATGAGATTCCAGTTTACTATCAGTTGCCCTTTGCCTAAACTCTAACCGACCCGCTTTAAATGTTATACCATAAATTTTAGTTTTAGCATCTATGTTTTTCCAACTGTCATTACTAATTCGATACTGCAGGTTGTAATCTGTGTCGTTGTCAATGATACCGGCTTCAATATTATAGGTCACATCAGTTAAATCCGGTTTCTCTTGTCTCTCAAGACTAGTTATATAGGACATTTCTGTACTTGCTTTATTTTTCTCCCTAAGCCAAATGTACATTCCCTCAAATGGTTCAATAGGTGTCTTATCTTTTCCTGCTGTCAACCAAATTCCATCGTCCTCATCCTTGGAGCCTATCCTATATTCCATGTTTTGGGTTGTACCTAAGATTAATTTGTTAGCAATATCAAATCTAATATTTTCAAATGTTAAGTTTTTTGTAAAGGAAATTGGCTTTTCATTACTTGGTAACAGTTTTTCCTCCGCCTTCTTCCTTACATATATTATAATTGTGTCATTTTTATTACTATCGTCATTAAAATCACTTCCAGATTTCCACTCGGTACTATTGGCACCTATCCTATATTCAAGCTTGTCATCTATATTTTTCCAGATACCATCTTCGTCTAAATATTGGATAGTTTTTTGGTCGTCATTGCCTTTTATTTCCGGTGGATCAATAGGTGCAGGTATGATGTCCAATGTATTAGGCTTTGAAGGCAACTTTTCCTTATCCCCCCTTGTCCTAATCTCCAAAAGTCCAGCCTTAAATTTTACATTTTCAACCTCGCTTTCATTTTCTAGAGGTGCCCAATTTCCACCGGTTATCCTATATTCAAGCTTTTGCTCCGATGTATTTACCATCTTCTCATCCAAGATGTTGAATGAAATATCTGTAGTATCCGGTTCAGCCATAGATAATATCTTTCCCATATCCCTCTTATTTACTGTGCTATTCTGCTGTCTAATCCATACCTGGTTCCCAGAGATAAAGGATACTTGAGTTTCGCCGTTTTTGGCAGTTGCCCAATTTCCATCTATTCCATCCGTAGAATTGACACTGTATTGGATTGAGCTATTAGTCTCTTTTAATAGGCCAGCAGCCACATCTATCTCTACATCCCTCAAATCCAAGCCGTTCAGCTTGGCCGTAGCTAGGGAGTGGAGGCTATCTTTCGTGGCCCCCAGCCTTACCCTTAAATCGGCTTCTGGCTCCAACTCAATTAAATCTCCAAGACTTAGACTAGACCAATTATTCCCGCCGTCTGTGCTTATATCGTAGCTGACCCCATTATCTAAACCTGCCAACTGAACCTTCATCCCATCTGTATAGTCAACTTCACCTATACTTATTCCCACAGGTGCCTTTGGGTGGCTAAGGGTGGCTACCAACCAAAATTCCCTTGGGTTTTCCTTGCTGCGGACATAGACCTTGCCGGCCCTAAAATCAATATTCCGGGTATTTCCCCCCGTAGTAGGCAACCAATTCTCCCCATTTATTCCATTGCTAGAGTCCAAACTAAATTCAAAATCATCTGTATCCAGCCAACTCCCAAGCTCATATTTAAGAGCTTTTCCTTCCACATCTACCTTTACTTCCTTCAATTCACCCATCATAGATTGGCCCCTAATGATCTGCAGGCTAATATCGTCTGAATCAACTGAATTTGGCTCTGTCACTGCACTGCCTTTTACCTTAATCTTTACTGTGGCATCAGCCGCCAAAGTAGTAGAGGCTGTACCAGTTACTTGTATTTCTATTATATTGCCATTAACGTTACTGACATCAGCTGTCAGTCCCCTAGGCAGACCTGTGATTACAAGGTCATCGTTTTCTACAATTTCCTTCAGGCTACCGTTGCTTACTTTAATCTGCCAGGTACTTACCTTGTCATTTACTACCCTATAATCAGGTGGGAATAGCTCGACAGTGTCACTGCCACCTACAGCACTGGCACCTACCTTTAGGACATTGGGATATATGGTAAATGTGGGGCTAGCTACAATGTCTAGGGTTGCACCACTAATTAATTCTTTTGCTATGGTTAGGCTGATGTCCTCCCTTCCGCCGTCGAAGTCAACGCCCTCAACGGCAGGCAAAATCAATGTAACTTCCTTACTGGAATTTCTCTCAAGGCTACCGTCTGTTTCAAGTTTCCCCGCAATTATATCCCAATTAGTTCCGCCTTTAAATCCGCCTATCAATGTATCCTTATCGATATCTCCTAGCCAATTGCCGTCATGTAAATTAATCACAATCTTGACTCCGCCTTTTTCTATATCCTCTTGTCTGATTGCCCTAGACACCACATCTCCGCCAATGGTGGCCTTGATAGTGGGTTTAATAGTCATAGTGCCAGTGGCGTAAATTGGGTTTACTGCTCCAATGACTTCCGGTGGTATTTCCAATGTGATTATTTGGTCCTCTACGATGTCATAACTAGGGGTCTTTGCTAAATAAAATGTCAGGACTTCCCTGTTATCGTCAATTGAAATTCCCCCACCGTCTGCCATCAAGGTGGTTACCACATTAAACCATTGGGGGTTTTGATTATTGGACTTGAGTCCATTAAAGAGTTTATCCCTTAGGGTTTTGTCATTCTCCAAATCCAGCCATTTTGCATCTGTCAGGCTAATCTCAACCTTTGTTCCACCATTGACTATGCTTCCCTCGGGCACAATGATAGCTTCTAATTCAGCACTGCCCTGCTTTATATCGTCAGGGCCGATTACAAATCTTTTAAAGGCCTGTATCTTGTTATCCTCTATCTCAAATAGGGTCAAGTGCTGGCCAATCCTTACGACAAATTCGCCCCCATACTCGGTTCCGCCAACCAAGACGTCGTCTTTGGCAGGGGTGGGGTATTCCCTAGTATCTAGAATATATTTATAAGACTTTGCACCATCTATGCCATCGAAGTCGACCTTATCTGCTGTAGCCCCTTTCTCCAAACTTATACCGCTAAGCTCAGGGGCATGTTCCTTCACCAAGTCGCCATTTATCTCAACCACATCATACCCCTTGGTTTTACCTGCCCCATCTGTGGCCAGTAGCAGTACATATCCATAGTTGTCCTCAGATATAAGAGAAACCTTTATATTTGCCCCTACTCCATTATAGACATTGTAAAAAGTCGCCCCATCTACGACCTGGTTAAAGTAAGGTTCTTCAATAGGTTCTTCATCAAACAGCTTATATCTCCAATTTGTAGCTCCATAGAGGCCATCAAACTTGAGATTGGCAAATCTAGTGGTTCCAGGTTCAACTCCCCTCTCTACAGTGTAGTTTTCACCTGTCCCTGTACCCACCTTTAACTCAACAGCCTTTCCGCCCCTTATATTTCCTTCATTTAGCCTAAATTCCCTATATCCCTTGACCTTGCCATCGACATCTGTTGCCAAGAGCAGCAGGTAATCGTTTATTTTCACGTCTTCTATATCTGAATTTACGTTATAGAATTCAGAGTCTTCAACTTCCGTATCTTTTTCTATATCGCCAAAGCTGCTACTTCCTATGGCTACCATCCATTTACTAGCTCCAAGAATATTGCTGCTAAAACTAAGGTTGGTAAAGCTCGTACTTCCCTCATGAGTTCCGGCCTTTGGTTCACCTAGGAAGTAATTGCTGCCTAGGACTAAAAGGCTGGCGTTTTCTCCCCTTACCATTCCATCTACTAATTCAAATACACCGTAAATCTTCACCCTTGAAGAGCTATCTGTTGCAGCTATGACTAAATTATCTCCCACAGCCGCAGAGGGTATATTGGTATTTGGGGTATAGTAGTTGGAATTTGCAAATGGAGTGTTGAACTCTATATCTTCTACATCTCCTTTTACCAGTTTATATCTCCAGTGGTTAAATCCTAAAATACCTTCACTATCTAATTCTTCAACCTTAGTTGAGAATGGAGATGTACCTTTTATGGGGTCACTGAATAGGTCACCCCAAGTCTTCTTAACTATGGGGAGCCTTACATTTGTCTCATTTGCCTTTAACATGGCATAGGCCTTTATCTCATAGTCATCTCCATCACCCACAGTAGCCAATAGGATGAAGTTCTTATTTACTGTTCCCTTGGCAAATATTTCTTCCTCGTCTGTTACAGTAGCTTCCTTGTCATTAAACTCAAGCACTTCTATATCTTCAATGGTCGAATCCAGGTCAGGGACAGGTATGACCTTGTCTGATACAGCATATCTCCACACAATAGTTCCCTCTAAATTGCCCTTGTTCAAGGTGGCAAACTTCATTTGCCCCACATCTGTGCCCTTGACAGGAGGGGTAAAGTGAGTGCCTTGGATTAGGGGTATTGCCTTATTTTCGTCTATAGGTGTAATAGGTCTTATTTGCTCCGCTGTCAAGGTAAAGATCTTATAAGCCTTTACCTTATTGTCCTCTACAGCAGATAGCAGGAGCCTATCCCCACTACTAGCCCCTATGCTCGTATCCTCAATATACTCACTTCCAAGGGGAGAGCTGTCCAATTCTGGTCTAGGAATACTTAGCTTGCTTAGGTGGACATACCACTTGTCAGCTTCAATATCTATAAAATCCAAGGAGCTAAACTTTGTACTACCATCTACATCGCCAAATTCAGGACCAGTATAGTGACTGTCACCCAGTTCATCTGCATAGACCGTTGGTTTTCTAATCATATCGGCATGGACCTCGATAGAGGCAAAGCCAATGATCCTATTGTTTCTATCTAGAGCATATAAGTCAATAAATTCCTCAGGGCTAATGGGAATATCCTGCCCCTTGATATAGTCAGTCCCGTCAACCAGTATATTGCCCCTTTTTATAGTTCCTATGTCCCTCTGGTCTTCTGCTATAATGTATTGCCATTTGTATGCACCAGAAGGCAGGTTTAAAATGGATATCTTAGTCGTTCCCGCTGCAGCCCCCTTGTCAGGGGTGGAATAGTTGGCAGTCCCAAGCCTTAATGGTGCGGAGCTATAGCTATAGTCCTCTATATCCCCTCCGACTATGTCACCAAAGTCCTCCGCCAAATCACCTGTAATTCCCTCGAAATCCTCCTCAATCTGGTCTGAATTTGTCGACATATATGCCTCCAGTTCCTCTTGAGAGCTTATTCCTTCATCTTCTACCAAGTCTCTTAAGTATTTCAATTGTGCCTTCTCTTCATCAACAATGTTTACATATTTCCCATGGTCTGTTTCCCTGTAAAAGAGGCCTAGGTCTGCCCCCTTTACTATATCGTCTATAAGGTCTTCAAATTCATCTGCATCGCCTCTATATATCTTTTTTAGGCCAGTGTGGATAATATCACCGGGAGCAGCAAGGCTGGGAATGCTGCCCAATATCAAAACAAAAACAACTATAAATGCAATAAATCGCCTCATACTATCTCCTCCATTACTTAAGGTTCCCACTAAGTATTAGTTTTCCATCCTTGCCATAGACTTCATATTTATATCCGGACATCCTTGCAAGGACCCCCACATCAAAGCCTGAAATGGAGAACTTGCCGTCCTTGCCCAGGACCTTACTTCCATATATCTTGCCGTCCTTGCCCAGGACCTTACTTCCATATATCTTGCCGTCCTTGCCCAGTAGGACAATCCTATATCCAGTGAAATCAAGACTTCCCTTTAGGTTGCCTGAAAAAGAGCCCACTACAGATGTGGTAAACTTCAGATTTTCCATAGAGACCTTATCCACAGGACTTGTGCCCGCCCTATTGACCTCCACAGGGTCTAGCTTATCAAATAGTGTCGAGTCTTCACTTTTCATTGGCGTATTTAGGGCTCTTATCATGGTATCTAGGACAGTTTTCCTTGTGACTTCTTCGTCCTGCTGGATATACATATCCCCTAGTCCAATTTCCAGAGCCTTCTTTAGGTAATCGTCAGGGTATTCCACAAAATCTACCCCATCTTCGTAGCCCAGTATTCTCAAAAATACGGTGAGCATTTCTACATAGCTTACATTTCCTCCGGGGTCAAACCTATCCTTTGACCTACCAGACATCAGCCCCTCATTCCTTGCCGTTGAAATAATGGAAGAGGCCCATCCTCCTTGAAAATCCTCTATGTCCCCAAAGGCGGGGTCCCCATCAAATTCCAAAGCCTCTCCTTCGAGGTCCATCAATCTAATGGCTACAGTGGCAAAACTAGCCCTGTTTATCTTGTCCCCTAGATTTAAACCTCCGACTCCAAAGTAACCCCTATCTATAACCCAATTCCTAGTGGCCTGACCCTCCCCATAAACCACATGGGAAAGGGTCAGGACCATTATAAGAATGATGAAGCAAAGTTTTTTCACAAATACCACCTCAATTGATATTATTGTAGATTACCACCTATTACTGGTCTGCCGTTTCCATCGTAGATTTGGTATTTAAAGCCTATTACCATATCGAAGAAATCCACATCAAATTCTGACATTACAAAGCTTCCATTGGGATTTAAATTAGTCTCACCTTTTTCAACACCTGACCTAGTCAATAGCCTGACCTTATATCCCGAAAAGTCAGTGACTATATTGCTGGTTACAGTGCCCGAGAAGACCCTAAGGCTTGTACTGAACACTATGGATTTCACGTTAAAGCTTGGCAATCCAGTATCTTTCTCTACATGGATAGTGTATATCTTTTCATTTTTATCTTCTTCTTTGACGCTGATACTAATAGTAGTAGCATTGTCGCCAATGGAGACCTCAAATGGACTATCGGCATATGGACTTCCATTTATCCTAATATCTCCATTGCCAGAGGGAGTCACATAAAGCTTAGAAATATTGGGGTTTACATTTAAGTTGTAGTCAAGTATACCCTTTTCAAAGCTAGGCTCCAGTTCCAAGACATTGGAATTCTCATCTTCGACAAGCAAATCATCTAGACCTTGAGATAGATTAGGATCCTTCTCAACCACATAGGTAAAGCTGGATATTTCCCCGGCCCCTAATCCAGATGAGTAGCCAAAGGCATTGATTGTAGTATCGTGGTAAATGGCAATTCCATCTTCGTATATGAGGCTTGAACTAGTCGGACTGCTGCCGTCAAGGGTATAGTATATAGTCGCGTCTGGTGTATTGGTCCAAAGCTCTATTAGGCTGCCCTCAGTCACCGTTCCGCTTGTCGGATTGGCAAATACCACAGATACCTTGTCCTGATAGAAATCGTAGTCGAAGATTTCAGCCCCATTCTTATCCACTATGTCGACTGTAACATTGGCATCCCACAAGGAGATTATAGTACTTAGGGCATTGTGAACAACGGTGTTTAAGGCTTGTCGCCCTTCCTCCCCGGCCTCGAACCATCTATCGTCATCCACAGAGAAGTCGCCCTCAACTATCAAGTGGAAGTTCTTCATATCCAACTCCAGCAATGAGTAGTTAAGTTTAAAGCCGTGGGCACGTCCGTAGCTATTGTTGATTTGCTCTTCCGTTGCATTCAACAAATCCCTAGAGCCAACCATATTGTCCTCTATGACAAAGTCGATAATAGGAAGGTCGGCAGAAGGTGAAACTAGCTTCCCGATTATCCTTACATCTGGATATATGTCCCTAATCCTCTGATTTAAAGTCTTGAAATATCCCATCTTGACGTAAAGAGAGAGTCTATCAAATTTATCATTGTATGGGTAGACGACTAATTCAATGTCGTCACCTAGCATCTCGGCACTATAGCTAAATTCGATATTATAGTGCTTGGCAAATTTATCGTTCAATACTTCAACCAGATAATCGGGATTGATATTTGAGTCGACCAAGAGCCTGCTGCTGGTGAAATCAAAGTATATGTCCTTGTCTCTCGTGTTGAAATATACATAGTCCCTATAACTAGAAGAATAATACCTTTGAGTATTATAATATGGGTTCCTTATAACCCCTGAAATCAATGCATTGTCATCGTATAGGTTGAGTATACTGGTATATATATTCCATATCCAGTTTTCCACATCAGACCTTCTCAGCTTAACCCATTGATTGTTTTTAGAAGTAGGGAAACTTATATCGAGATTAATCCAGTTAGACTGCTGAGATAGGGAAATAGAAGTCTCGATTTCTCCAATGGTGCTAAAATAAGTATTTAAATAACTTTCTAAGGATTTTACACTGTCAATCTTCTTAAAGGGAAGCCTTAGATCCTTTAAAATATGCCTACGGTTTTCGAGTTCCTGCCTTTGTAAATCCAGTAGATAGTTCTTCCCCTCCCTCATGCTAACCAAATAATTCAGATTGGAGGGATTTATCAATACCCCATTTCCGTCAATGCCGATTGTACTTCCATCCTTACTTATGGAGGGGGTAATATATAGGTAGGGAGCTATATCGTCCAATGCCAGGTAATAGTCCCTATTGTATTTTAAGGGAGATAGACCTAGATTTATCCTTTTACCATCTAAGACTACATTTATACCCCCGAGGCCAACCCTGATATTTCTCAGGGGCAAGGTAACCTTGTTGGTGGGCGATTTCACATTTTTTCCTTCCAATAGCCTGACTTCTTCTTCAAGGGCGTCGATAATTCTTTCCTTGGTCAAAATCTCATATCCCCTCTGGAAAGAAATAGACTTCTTAGTCAAATTATCAATCAACCTGCCCCTAGAATTTAAAAAGATATTGTCACCGCTAATATTTATACCTATATCCAGCCCCTTGGCCAAGTCCCCCAAAGAAACATAAAGATTTTCCCCATATAGGAAAAGCTCCTTTTGGCCGGCAATTGATTTCCCGTTAAATCTAAGGGCTAGGTCTACAAACTCCACATCAATATCCCGAACAAAATTGACTCCTTCGCCCCTAAGGGGAAAAGATGAAAAAACCATGACAATAGCCAGCGATAATATAAAAATCTTCCTCATAAGATACCTCCTAAACAGTCAACTATGAATTATGTACTATAAACTATGAATCCTATAATATATATCGGCAGTAATTTGCTTTAAGTGTATAATAAACATAAAGAAAAGACAAATTTTGCCGACAACATTAAAGAAGGAAATATCTATTTAGGGAAGCGCAAGTCGACAATTGCAAACGTGAATTATTATTGGGAAGGGGACACACTATGAAAATAAAACTAAAAATCAAGAGGCTTTTAGCCACAGGTCTTATAGCAGCAATCATACTTCCATTAATGCCCATAGGGGAGCTGAAGGCATATGCCTTCGAGCAGGATAATTTCAAAGTAGATGAGGTAGTTCTAATACGAAATTTCGATAGGGATCAAAACTCCCTGTCTGCCATAATATCCATCAGAGGGGAATACCTAAGGGATGCACCAGTCCGCATATTCACCAACAAGGGCGGCTTTAAGGACCTCCCGGCTTCAGCCCGAGATATAAATGACGACAATATACTGCAATATAGGCTGTCAGCAGAGGACATAGGCTCAAAACTATATGTAGGGAACAAGGAAATATCCCTAGACGAAGAAAATATGCCCAACATCACCTCCATTACAACGAAAAAGGTAGAAGAAGGTCAACAACTGAAACTGCAGGGTACAAACCTAAGCCAAATATACTCTGGAAACATAAAGGTATATTTAGACAGGCAAGGGGAGACAGACATAACGAGTAAATTTTTAATTAGCGGCAGCGAGGCCACAATATCGGACACTAGGGCCAAGACCCTAGGCCAGCAAAGCATAGTATTTAAAAAGACAGATGAGCAATATATAAATTTTAACCCCGCAAACCCATCTGTAAATGTAAAGATAAATATTACCTATACCTATCAGGACCAATTCCTCTTATACAGACCCATAGAGGTACAGGATCTGGTCATGAGACCAAACAGAGGAACACCTGGAGATATAGTATATTTTGAATCCCCAGTCAGGGGTACAGATACGGACCTAAGCGAATACGATGTATTCTTTCTAAAGTCAACAGACGGCACAGATACCTTTAGATTGGACAATAAGGGAAAGAACAGGACATTTCAGGCCAAGGTCAGAAAGGACAACACAGACTACAATATCCTAACAGTGCAAGTACCGGACAGGCTTCCAGTAGGGGAATATTTTGTAGTCCTGACAAATGTAGTAGCGGCAGGCCTGGATCCGATGAATGAAATAAATAGGGAAATTGTATTGGAACAAAAATTTAGGATAATAGACAGTGAAAAGAAATCGAGTATAACCATGATAAACCCCAGTGAAGGACCAGATACTGGGGGTACAACTGTTACCATAATAGGAAAATTCTTTGGAAGTTTAAATATCGACGAATTTGCCCCAGCCGGCCCTCAGAGCCCTATGATACAAACACCTGCAGACTCAATAGATCCAAAGGAGCTAGTCTTGACCTATGGCGGCGGCACATATGGAGAGGGAGTCAATGCAGTAGAAATAGACAGGGTAGAGAGAAAAATCAAGGTACTCATAGGGGTAGAGACAGTATTTCTAAAAAATGAAAATGAGGAATTAGGAGAATTTGACCCCGTAAGGGACACCCTTCTCGTGCGAACAGGGCAGGTAACTGACCCAGGGCTGAAAAGGGTAATGGTAGAGACGACAACCACATTTTTCAAGTCAGGCGGCGGAACCATTGAAATATGGGAAATAGCCGACAATGCCAGCTACAACTATATTGCAGGTCAGATAAAACCAGAGATAAGTGCAGTTTCACCAGAGCTGATACAGCTAGTACAGTCCGGCATGACATATCAAATACCGGAAGACAGGATATTGGCCATTCATGGGACAAACCTTATGATACACAAGTATGTAGATGACAATGGCATAGAGAAACTAATCTATCCCGAAATTAGAATAGGGAACCTAGTATTGGATAAAAACAAGAACCCAAACCTAGACGTAAAAATCATAGATGAAAACGGTAAGCTCCTAGATGGAACTAAGGGAAATGAATTGGGAGTCAAAATCCTGGTGACCCTACCCATGGGAATGACCGTATCCGAATTAGGGAAAAAGGATTTAATGGTAACTAACCCAACTAGAAACTCTGAAATATATGGACTATTTGACAAGAAGGAAAACTTCATAGAATTTGTCAGTCCCAGAGCAGATTTAATACCCGTAATTAGGGAGGTAAAGCCCTATACATCGCCATTAGAAGGCGGGGAGCAGATTGCCATAGAAGGATCAAACTTCCAGCCGGGAGTCAAGGTATTTTTAGATGGAGAAGAAATCACAAGCATAAAGAGACAGGAAGACGGAAAGTTGATTACATTTACATCGCCAAAGGGCAGGGAAGGAGAGACCCAGCTTCAGGTCATGAACATAGAAGGAGGAATGGCAATACACCCCTTCATATATGTAAAGACCTATTCAGATCCAAAGATCGTCGACTTTGCCCCCAAGAAGGGTAATACAGGAACCCTGGTAATGGTAAAAGGGGACTTCTTCATTAGGCCGGAGCCCATAGGGGCGTCGGATAATATCTTTAAACTGATAGGCTCTAGAATCTTGCTAGGCGGAGAGGAAATCAACGACTACAATAGAAACCCAAACAACAAGAACCTAATTGAATTGAAGCCATTTACCCCTAGTCAGCCAGTATTTAAGGTAATAGAGAGAAGAATAGAACTGGAAGACTACTACGATGGCATATTGCTCAAGGATGAGAATGGAAGGGACTATGTAATAGAGAGAAGACCCAATGGAGAGATCCTGATATCCGATGGGGGACTAAATATATACAATATAGAACTGGATATAAATAACAATATTATAGCCCTTAGACAAGGTGGGGAAGAAAACCAGCTCACGGTTTATGTAGACCACCTTGTACTGACAAACAATTTTGGAGAGGATACGACCCTGACCTACTTCACGCCATATACTACCAGCGGCGACAAGATAATTGGGAAGAGGGTAAAGGTCATAGACAGCACCACCATATATTTCACTGTGCCCATTCTCCCAGATGAGAAATACTACGACCTTACAGTAATAAATCCCGATACAAAAAAGGATTCAAAAACGGGAAATTCTGGCTTCTATTACCTCATACCAACGGGACCAAAGCCAAAGATAACAAATATAGTCCCCAATGAAGGTTCTGTAGAAGGGGGATATAGTATAGATATCATAGGCAATGGGTTTCCAAGGGTAACAGATACCAAGCCCAAGGTATTTATCAATGCGATAGAAATACCTGAAAAGGACATAGAGACATCACCTGACGGCAGAGCCATCAGAGTATTGTCTGTACCGAGATATGTGGGTGATTTAATAGAGGAAAAGGGTACAAGCAGATGGGGAGTACCAGTAGTAGTGCTAAACCCTGATGGAAGTACAGACAGCTTGGAGAGAGGGTTTTTCTATGTGGTGCCCTCGAGCAAACCCCTGATAAAGAGAATAGACCCCAATGCAGGTACAGCAGCAGGGGGCTCTGTGATTAAGATAATAGGAGAACAATTTAGATTTCACGAACCCTACGACGACAAAAATAGGAATGGGCAACTGGACGAGGACGAGGGAGAGACCTACAACGATGTAAACAAAAACGGCAGATGGGACGATTTGAACCAAGAAGGCTACAAATACACAGAAGAGTGGGAAGAAGCAGTAGAGAAACTTCCACTAGACCACGAGCAATACGACTACTACTATAGTTCACCCATATTGCCCAAGATTTACTTTGGGAATGAGGAAGGGAAAATAGTAGAGTTTGAAGAAGGCTATATAGAAGTCATAGCACCAAAAAATATTGCAGGGAAAGCAGATGTATACCTGCTGAATAACGACGGAGGCATATCGAACAAGGTCCCATTCACCTACGAGTCAACCCCTGTCACCATAAGGTCCATGATACCAAATGTAGGGCCCAAAGAAGGCGGCAGCATAAGCAATATACTGGGTAGTGGATTTTCACCGACAGAAATAGAAATCTACAAGGACAGCTACACAGGTGGTCAAGCAGATATAGAGACCAAGAAAATGCCCCTAGTCAGATTTGGAGATAGGACCAATGAAAAAATCCCCTGGGACAAGGAGAACGGTGGAGGTATATCAGTCAACAAGGCGAAGGTAAACTTACCCGGAGGCCTGACCGTCGACTACAATGGGGATACAGAGACCTTGACTCTTTCCATAAGGGAAGGAGACAAGACATATAGCAAAATCATACAGGGCTATGACAACGATGAGAAATATATACCTGTAAACCTATTAAAGTCAGAGGGCACAGCCTATGACGGCAAAGAGCTAGTCAAGGTAAGCATAGATGGAACTAGAATAGCAGGTGGAAAAATAATAAATGGAAAACTCCTAGTAGAGAGGGGCTATGCACCTGCAGTGACCTTCATCAACACTACAGAAATTAGGATAGACAGCACCCCCTCCTACAATACCGTAGGGAGCGTGCCAGTGATAATAATCAACAACGAAGGGGGAAAAGGCGAGACAAGGTACGAATATAAGAACCCCGACAGCAACCCACGTATTACAAATATAAGGGCAGACAGCAGACAGCCCATATCGGAGACGAGACAGGAATTAGATGTCTCAGCAGATGTAGAAATACTGAGGGTCAATCATAGAGGCAGCAGTATCGTAACCGTAGAGGGGATAGACTTTAGACCAAGGGCGACAATTCAAATAGGGGGCCTAGTCAGCATCGGCCAGGCAGATATAACACTGGAAGGGTCAACGAGCTTGACCTTCAAGATGCCAATACTGCCAGATTCTACAGCAGGTACAGTCTTGCCCCTATTGGTACAAAATGAAGACGGAGCCTCCCATTCGTCGGATCAGAGAATACCTAAGATATTCATAGAAATTACAAAGGGAGAAACAAACCCTGAAATATCAGATGTAGAACCAGACAAGGGGCCGGCTACAGGGGGGACAAGGGTCAAGATAAAAGGGACAGATATTAGAAATGCCATCAAGGGCTTCGAAGGACAGGAATTGAGGGTATATTTTGGGGATATAGAAGCGGACCCAAAAGATATATTCTGGAATGCCCTAGATAGGAGCCTAGAAGTAATATCGCCAAACTCAAATGGAAAACTAGGTCAGATTTCACTAAAAGTTGACAACCCAGATGGGGAGAGAACCCAAGATGGCATATACTTTGAATATATATCCAAGCCAACCATAAACTCAGTATCGCCAAACAAGCTATTTATCAACGACACAGAAACAGAAATAAGCATAGAGGGCATGATGTTCCAACAGGGTGCCAAGGTCCTAGTAGGAGCAACCATAGTAGACAAAAAGGATATAAAAAGCGATATGGACCTAAAAGGGGAAGGCATCATAGGAGTAGTAGATGGGGTAAATAGAGAAGTAGGAGGCCTAGGGGGAGTAGAATCGGCCACCATCAAGGTCGAGTCAGAAAAATCCATCAAAATAACCCTGCCGGAAACAAAGGACCTAGACAAGGCAAGTATCATAATCATCAATCCAGACGGTGGAATATCCGACCCCTATGATAAATTTAGATACGAAATACCAAGGCCGCTTAAACCAATGATACTGGAGGCCATACCAGGCTATGAGTCCACAGTAAGGCTAATATGGAATGAGTCAGACCCCAAGCTCTTAAATGGGGCCACAGACTATGAAATATTCGGTGGAATGACAAAAGACAAGGAAAACACCTTCATAGGCGGCACTAGAGATGCAGAATTTCTAGTAAGGGATCTAGAGCCGGAGACAGACTACACCTTTATGGTAAGGGCCTTAAATGAGTACGGTACAAGTCTGGACTTTGCAACAGTCACAGTAAGGACCCTAAGCCTAAGGCAAGATCCCAAGCAAAAAGAAAAGGAAGAAAAGCTAAGGGAAGAGGAAAGAGAACTAAGGGAGAAGGGCAAAGAGGAAATAGTAGACGGCAGATATGTCATAACACTAGGCAGCAAGGCGTTTAGAGCCAATGCGGCGAGCATAGACCTTACCCTTTCCAAGTACAAAAACCAAGATAGATTTACCATAGCCATACCCCTAGAATTGGCTAGGAAGGACAATAGGATAACCATAAAGGACGGTAGCCTGACAGCAGTCATCAACTCCCACGACCTATATACACTTCAGGTCAGCAGACAGGACCAGGGAGACCAAGACGCCTATGTGAGAATCCACATAGATAAGACAATGGGCACCCACCTGCCCCTAGGTAAGAGGGCGGCATCTAGGGCCTATGAACTGGATTTTGACTATATATATGGAAGAAACACCATGAAAATAAGCCAGCTAGTGAGAAATGGACTCCTATTCATGGAGCAGGATACCCTCACATATCCAAGCACAAAAAATACAAGCCTGTATAGCCTTCAAATAGAAAGCGGCCAATACAAGGACACCAAGAGTACCAGCATAGATATAAGAGAAAAGGCAAAGTTTATACTTCTGTCAGACAAGTAAAGATTCCATAGATACATTTTGTAAAACAGACCTAGGTCCTAAATGATACGACTGCCTTTGAGAGATTTGCAATGTTTTCAAGCGAAATTAAAAAATCGTTTTGGAATATCAGGGATTTTAGCGAAGCGTTCCATTGATTTCCTATTTTTTAATGAGTGTAAGAAAACGTCAAATCTCGAAACGAAAGGAGTATCATTGGACCTAAATGAGTACATATAAGTAAAAAAGGAGGTAGCTTATGAAAAAGTATTTAATCTATATAGTCCTCTTAGCTCTACTGGTCCCAATAACCTCATACGGAAAATACCAGCCAATAGAACTGGACGACCCCGAGAGGGACGGCTATATAATACCCGGCACCAGATATAGGCAGGGAGAAGTACTATTTATAGAAAAAGACCAAATAGAAATCAATAGCAATCAAGGAAGAGAAAAATATAAAATAACAGAAAACACCTCCTTCCAAAAAAGAGGAGAACTCATAGGATTGAATCAGGTAAAAGAAGGCGACAAGGTCCTCCTTAGTTTTGATAGCATATATGCATCAGAGGTAGCAAATATAAAAATAGAAGACCAGGGACAAAACATCAAGGGAATCCTAAGGGGAAAAATTGAGTTAGTTGACGATAGAAATAAAGAAATCACAATCAAAAACCCCTATATATATAAGGAAGGAAAATGGATACCACAAACAAAATACACCATAAAATTAAAGACGTCGGGAAACAACCTATACAATGGAAACCAAAAAACCACACTAGAAAAACTAAAAATTCAAAAAGGCAAAGAGGCCTATATAGCCTATGACGAAAACCTTGGAAGACAGAATATAGCAAAACTAACAGTAAAGAATGGACTAGCCCAGACCTACCAAGGAAAAATATCCAATATCCTATACACCATAGGTAATATGGTAGTGAACAGCACCACCCTAGACCTAGACCAAGGAACCATAGTAGTAAAAGACAATAGATTAGTAGACTACCTCAACCTCGACAAATACGACGACATACTGGCCATAGTAGATAATAGCCTTGGAAGGAAAAACACCTCCATCATATCCCTAGACACAAATATATTGGACGAAAGAAAAGACGACACCGCCATATCCATATATAGGGGCAGGCTGGAAGATATATTTGAATATCAGCTAGAGATAGGAAAACTCAACTATAGACTGGATTATCAGGTGTTAGAGGACGGGAAATGGAAAGCCATAGAGGACAAGCAAAGATTTACCTTGTCAGAGGATACCCTCATATACGACAGTGAGCTAAAGGAAAACATAGATCCACTCCACTTTATATCCTCTAGATATATAAATATAAACCAAATAAAGAACCTGACCCTGAGAAATAGAATAGCAAAAGACTACTACAAGAATAAACAGGCATATTTCATAGTCAGGGAAGGAGAGTATGGCAAGGAACTATTGGCACTAAACCTAGTACCCCATAGGCAAATCTACAATCAAAACATAAACCTAAGCTACTCCATCATGGGAGAGATAGAGGATATAGACCTAGACGAGCAAACCATAAGCCTAGATAAGGTAAAGGCATACAACACATTGAACAGTAGCTGGGAAGATTCTTCAGGGGAAACAGTAGACCTAGATAGATCTGTAATACTGCTAAACGATACAGCCCTGCCCCTGGAGAGACTCCATAGCCTAACCAAAGGCGCCAAAGTCTACCTCCTAAGCGAAAAGCTATCGTCAAGGACCGAAAGCTATGTACTAATAATAGAGGACTAGCAGTATAAGCCTTACAACTATCATCCTGAGACTAGCACAGTCGAAGGACCCACTGTCATCCTGAGACTGGCACAGTCGAAGGACCCCACTGTCATCCTGAGACTGGTACAGTCGAAGGACCCACTGTCATCCTGAGACTGGAACAGTCGAAGGATCTTAAATAAGTGAAAGAGGTGCCATATGAAAAAAACAATAGCAATAATAGCAATAATAATACTAATTGCCTCCCAGGGAGCAGCCGCCATCAATATCCCGGGCTACGAAGGCGGCATACAAGATGAATTCACCTACAAAGAAGTAGTATTTGTCACAGGAGAGCCCATATTGATGGAAGGGACACTAAAGGTTTCAGGAGATACAACCAAGGAAACCTACAAATACGACCTGGCAAACCCATCCTACAAGGCAAGCTTGAGCCGAACAGTGACCTTAAAAAACCTTCACCAAGAAAAAGAAGGGCAAATCACCACCACCAAGGAAATAGACAAGTACACAGAAACCGTAACTATAGATAAAACTAAATATACAGTAGAAAAAGGCAATTATGTGTGGAACCAAGGTTCAGTCACCCACAATACGCCCCTCATAGGCTACTATGCAGGAGACTATGCAGCTAGAAAACTCTACACCATTGGCAAGGGGAAAAATGTGGAGGCAACAGTAGAAGTAACCACCATAGGCAATCTAGTAGGCTATGACAGCCCTTGGTCGGCAACAGAGACTCAAATAGTAGACTATTCCCTGACCTTTGACGATAAGCTAGAGCCAAAAAACAGTTGGGAAGGTACAGCGACAGTGGAAGCATCCTACAACAAGACCAAAGACTACTCCTATGCAGAGAATCTACCCAGTCAAATAAGCTTCAATGGAGGCTATAGGATTACAGAGAAAGAGGAAAATGTCCTAAAGTACAAATACGATTTGCCTAGGATAAAGAACGACAGTATATTAAAAGGAAGAAATATTGGCATGGACAGCTTTGCCCTAGACACCAATCCAAGGATAGAAAGGCTCAACATCCCCAGTGTCAGAGATGTGCTGGGACACCAATACGAAGGAGAATTGCTCCTATTAGCTAGCATGGAAGGCCTCCCCCTCAATAGCATATCCATAGGGCCAAATTCAGAGATTACAAGGGGTGACTTTGCGAGGATCATAGCAAAGACCATGGATATACCAATAGAAAAGGAAGAAGTAAAGAAGAAGACGGGATCAGGTAGAAACAAGGCAGAGCCACCAAAGCCACTATTCAATGACGTATCGGAGAATCATAGAAACTTTGACTATATAGAGGCAGTAGGCAAGCTAGGGGTCATGATAGGAGTGGAGGAACCAAACTTCAGACCAGATGACCCACTCATCAGATCAGAGGCCTACACCATAGTATCCCGCATATTGGGACTAAAGAACCAGGCACCCATAGGCAAATATTCATTGGAATATAAAGATGAGGCAAGTATACCTGACTGGGCAAAAGACCATATATATGTAGTCAAGATGCTAGGACTAATAGAAGATACGGACTATCTCTACCCCAACAGGTATCTGACAAAGGGAGAAGCAGCAAGTCTCATAGTCAACCTAATCAACTACATGCAGGAAAACCTAAGATACGATTACATGGAAGGAATACTAAATAATTGAGGGCAGCAATTTAATATATTTGTAACATAATTGTAATAGTATTTTCAGAAAATATAGTATATAATGTCCATATAAATAGCACCGAAGAAAACATGCTTTATTACAATATCATTACAATTGGATAATGATGTTGACCCTTCAAGGGCTAGGTGTTATAATAATCTTTAGAATGCAGTTATAGTTTACCATTATAATCTGCAAGAAAATTATAATTTTAAAGGAGGTTTTTAAAGAATGAAGAGAACCCTATCACTTTTATTAGCTCTAGTAATGGTTCTGGGTACTTTCACTACAGTATTTGCAGCACCAAGTACTGATGTTGATAAGGCAGAATTTCTAGAGTCGTTAGGCATCTTAAAGGGAGATGGCAAAGGCGATTTATTCCTAGGGGATGACCTAACAAGGGAACAAGGACTAGTAATGCTAGCAAGATTACTAGGAGAAGAAGAAGTTGCAGAGGAATTCCCAGTTGGGGAAGATTATCCATTCGTAGACGTAGAGGATAATTATTATGTTCCATTCGTAGCCTGGGCATTTGCTAATGGCTTCACAAAAGGTATTGGTGCAGATAAATTTGGTTACAAACAACCACTACTATCAGACCAATATGCAGCATTCCTTCTTAGAGCATTAGGATACGAAGAAGAAGGTACAGACGTATATGAAAGCGCGTTTGAACTTGCTTTAGACCTAGGTCTTCTAGAAGAATCAGATGCAGTAGAAGGCAGTGTACTAAAGAGAGGCACAATGGCAGTATTGACATTCAACGCTCTAGGCACTGAAGTTAATGGCTCAGAAGAAACATTAGCTGACAAACTAGATGTTGAAATGCCAGAAGAAGAAGTAGAACTATCAACTGACATCGAAATCACTGCAGCTAAAGCAGTAGCTAACGACAAGGTTGAAGTAAAAGTTGAAGAAGAAGTAGACGCTTCAGTAGCTGACTTCGCAATCGTTAAAAAAGGCACTACAACAGAAGTAGAAGTTAAGGGCCTAGTTAAAGAATCAGCTAAGGTATTCGTACTTGAAACAGAAGCTTTAACAGCAGGTACAGCTTACACTGTAAAGGCTAATGGCAAATCACTTAACTTTACAGGTGTTGCAGTAGATAAAACTGCTCCAACCGTAAAATCAGCTAAGGGTACTGACACAAACAGATTCGAAGTTGAATTTTCTGATGTAATGGACAAAGCAACAGCAGAAAATGTTGAAAACTACGTATTTGACAAAGACTTACAAATAGTCAATGTTTCATTAGACGGTGGTAGAAAAGTTGTAGAACTTGAAACAGATTCAGCCAAGAAAAATACAACTTACAAACTTACAGTTGAAAATGTAACAAATAGCGATGGCGTAGTAATGAAGAAATTCACACAAAACCTTAGGGCAGTGGAATACACAGGGGCTCCAACAGTTAGTGGCCTTCCTGGAGTACTAAGCAACACTTTAGTAGAAGTAACATTTAACGAAGGACCATTTGGAATGAACAAAGAATCCTTAGAGGCAGTAGAAAACTACGAAATAGAAGGCTTAGATGTAGTAGAGGCGAAGGCATATGATAGAAAGGGCAATGATGGTTTGTATGATACTGTCCTTCTAACAACTGAAGAGCAAGAGGCTAATAAAGCATATAAACTTACCATAGCTGGAGTTACAGATGATTCAGTCCTTAATAATGTAATTAAGACTAAAACATTTACATTTAGAGGAATGAGAGCAGATAAAACACCACCAACAATGGTAGGAAATCCAGATGCAAAGAATGCTAATGTAGTTGAATTAGAATTCTATGATACAAGTGCTTTGGATGTTGCCTCAGTTGAGGACTTATCAAACTATAAGATTACCTACAGAGATGGTGCAGATACTGTAGAATTGGCAGTATTAGAAGCAGAATCATGGTCAGATGGTTATCCAGATGCTTACTATGAAGCACAGGGAGTTACCCTTTTAACTGAAGAACAAGATGATAAGGTAACCTATACCATAGAAATTAGTGGTGTAGAAGATGAATATGGCAATGCTATGAAATTAGTAAAAAGAACATTCAAAGGTTCTGAAATAGACGTTACACCTCCGACTGTAAAATCTGTTAAGCATACTGGCTCAACCGTAGTTGTGGAATTTACTGAAAAGAATGACTTAGTTGGAGAAATAGCTAAGGATCCAACTAACTACACAATTGATGGTGTAGGCACTGCGATTTCAGCTACAGCGAAGGCAGCAGAAGGATTTAAAGTTGTAACATTAAAAACAGGTGATTTAACAGCCAACAAACCTTATAAACTGATAATAGAAAATATAGAAGATGAATTTGGTAATTTAATGCCAAAGAAAACTGTTTCCTTTATAGCAGTTGCATCTTCACTAGATACTACACCTCCAATATTCGCTTATGCATATGCTGAAAACAGTTTTGAAGTTCATATAAACTTTGATGAAGCTGTGACAGAAGTAACAGCACCAACTGTTGAAGATATAGGCATAACATTACTTGAGAGTGGGTTTATAAATGATGGGACTACAATAGTATACAAAGTTTCAGGTGGGACTATGGAAAACGAAACCTACACATTTGACAATGGTGTATTTAAAGATGCAGCAGGTAATCAAATGGATATAATTGGTGAAACATTTGTTGGAGTTAAAAATGTTGCAAATGAGGCACCTGAAGTAGAATATGATGACCAGGTGAATGTGAAAACAATAGTTCTTACATTCAACGAACCTGTTAAATTGAATACTACTGCAGACCAATTCATTACAGATTTAGGTCCAAAAGGAACAGCTAAAAAGCTAGCAGCATCAAAAAATACGCATGAAACTGAGTGGAAAATTGTATTTGATGTACCTTTAGTATACGATAAAGAGTATACATTGAATAGTTTTACTGCTAATGTAAAAGATCTAGGAGATAAGGCCCCAACTAGCAATTACAAATTCGTTGCAAATTACTACGATGATGTAGCTCCTTCAGTAGTTGGTGTAGAAGCGGTAGATAATAAAACAGTTATAGTAGAATATGATGAAGACCTTAAACAAGCTGGAACTTATAAAATCTACTATATAGATGAAAAAACAGGAAAAGAAGTTCCTAAAACAGTAACAGGTACTTTAACAAGTGATGCTAGTAAAGTTTCTCTAAGTTATAATACCAAGGGATCAATGGTTTATTACCTATCAACAAAAGTAGGGTCCATGGATTTAGCAGGTAAGAGAGAGGAAATTGACAACTTTGAATGGGATTTCTTAGGAACTGATGTACTAGCTACAGGTAGCTATGTTACAGGAGTTAGCATAATTAACGCAACTGATGTTGAGGTAAGTGCAACCTTTGATATTGCAGGAATAAAAGTTTATGAAGTTGATGAAGATAAAGTTGAGACATTTATCGTATCAGATTTATCCTATGCAGGAACCAATAGTACAG